>Ga0207716_100037_pt1 | contig 206606 bp, 217 predicted proteins | sample TtaePargueraPR_FD_187739 | JGI IMG/M metagenome (GOLD analysis project Ga0207716, IMG submission 187739) | Aerobic enrichment media microbial communities from Bioluminiscent Bay, La Parguera, Puerto Rico - Tt and P2 (5) (SPAdes) | ecosystem: Environmental > Aquatic > Marine > Unclassified ... | reverse complement strand
CGAGAAGGTGACGGCTGCCTTCAAGATCATCCTGTCGGACCCGGCGGTGAAGGGCATTCTCGTCAACATCTTCGGCGGCATCATGCGCTGCGACACCATTGCGGAAGGCATCGTGATCGCGGCCAAGGAAGTCGAACTGGACGTGCCGCTGGTGGTTCGCCTCGAAGGCACCAACGTGCAGCAGGGCAAGGACATCCTCGCAAACTCTGGCCTGCCGATCATTCCGGCAGACGATCTGGGCGATGCCGCCAAGAAGATCGTCGCCGAGGTCAAGGAAGCCGCCTGATCCTGATAATTTGAAAGACTGCCGCCGGGGCTGCGCGGGCTATTCGCCCTGCACGGCCTCGGCGGCGTCTTTTCCGGCCTGCTCCACGGCTGCGCCGGCTTCTTCGGCAGACTGCTTTACGTTGTCGACTGTCTCTTGGGTCACCATGCCGTCAGTCGCTTCAGTATCGCTCATGCCGCCACTCCAGTAATCCAGCCCCAGTGCCAAGGCGACGAGGCTGGCAACCAGCGCCACCATCATCAGCGCCCCGTCGCGCACCAGCACGGCCAGGCCGAAACCGGCAATGGCGAGCATCGGCACGCTGCTGGCAAAGGGCAGAACCTCCAGGAACGGCACCGTCAGGCAGAGCAGGCAGACAAGGCCCGCCGCCAACTGCGAGAATGGCGAGCGCGTCATTCGCTTCAGGCGGCCATGGAAATGCCTGTCCATGAACTCCGCGGTCGGGCGAAGTTTCTCGGTGGCTTCCGACAACTTCTCTGCGGATACATTGCGGTTGCCGATGATGCCGGGAAGCCAGAGCGTGCGCCGACCAAACATCTTTTGTGCGGCGACCAGTATCACGATCGTTGCCAGGAAAGTGGGCACGCCGGGTATCGCGCCGATGGGGGTAATTTCCAGAAGCGCGGGGATCATGATCGCAGGGCCGAAGGTGCGCGTGCCGAAAGCCCCCATCACCTGTGCGACAGAAACCTTCTCGTTCTCGTCGGCAAGCTCGTTCAGCCCGTCGAGAATATCGCCCACGCTGTGCGGCGTTTTGGCCATTGCGCTGTTCTCCTCGCCCCTTAACGCTCCGCGCGCGGTCAGGTTTCTCCATCTGCGGTGTTTGGCGCAAACTCAAGTGCCCGGTGCATGCGCTTTTCCGCAGGGACAAGAAGGGTTGCCACATGCGGCAATTCGTTCATCAGGAACACAGGCCGAGGGCCATTGTTGAATGGGTAACCTGCCCGAACGTCCCAACTTGACCTATACGTCAAGCAGTTTACATAAGCGGCAGAACGTCAAATGAAGAGAGGGCAGATTCCATGAAGATCCTCGTCCCCGTGAAGCGGGTGATAGATTACAATGTGAAGCCGCGCGTGAAGGCGGATGGTTCGGGTGTCGATCTTGCAAACGTCAAGATGAGCATGAACCCCTTCGATGAAATCGCTGTCGAAGAAGCCTTGCGCCTCAAGGAAGCGGGCAAAGCCGAGGAAGTGGTCGCCGTATCGATCGGCCCGGCCAAGGCGCAGGAGACGCTGCGCACGGCGCTCGCCATGGGTGCGGACCGCGCGATCCTCGTCGAAACCGACGACGCGGTGGAACCGCTCGCGGTTGCCAAGATCCTCAAGGCTATCGCCGAGGAAGAAGAGCCCGGCATCGTGATGCTGGGCAAGCAGGCGATCGACGACGACAGCAACCAGACCGGCCAGATGCTGGCAGCCCTGATGGGCCGTCCACAGGGTACCTTCGCCTCCAAGGTCGAGATCGACGGTGACAGCGTCAGCGTCACCCGCGAAGTCGACGGCGGCCTGGAAACGGTGAAGCTGACGCTTCCCGCCGTGGTCACGACAGACCTTCGCCTGAACGAGCCGCGCTATGCCTCGCTGCCCAACATCATGAAGGCGAAGAAGAAGCCCCTCGATACCAAGACGCCCGCCGACTACGGCGTCGACACCGCCCCGCGCCTCACCACCACGAACGTGTCCGAACCGCCCGTCCGCCAGGCAGGCGAGATCGTGGAAGACGTAGACGCGCTGGTCGCGAAGCTCAAAGCTCTGGGAGCCATCTGATGACGACGCTCGTATTTGCTGAACCCCACGGCGACGCCGTTGCCGATGCAACGCTCGCTACCGTAACCGCAGCGGCCGCTCTTGGCGGTCCCGTTCACGTTCTCACCACCGCTGCTGGCGATGCCCATGCTGCCATTGCCGGTGTCGAGAAGGTGCTGGTGGCTGACGATGCAGCCTATGCCAACGCTCTTGCCGAGAACGTCGCCCCGCTGATCGCCGGTCTGATGGATGGCTATGACGCCGTGCTCGCGCCTGCCACCACCACGGGCAAGAACGTGCTGCCACGCGTCGCTGCCCAGCTCGACGTGATGCAGGTCTCCGACATCATCAGCGTCGAAGGTCCCAAGACCTTCAAGCGGCCGATCTATGCCGGTAACGCTATTGCCACGGTCGAATCGAGCGATCCGAAGCTGGTGATCACCGTTCGCACCACGGCCTTTGACAAGGCCGAGGCGACTGGTGGCAGCGCATCGGTCGAGGTCGCTTCCGGTCCCGGCGATGCTGGCATTTCCAGCTTCGTTGGCCTCGATGCGGTCGAGAGCGATCGCCCGGAACTCACCAGTGCCAACATCATCGTGTCGGGTGGCCGCGCGCTGAAGGACGCAGAGACGTTCGAGCAGTACATCACCCCGCTGGCTGACAAGCTGGGCGCCGGTATCGGCGCGAGCCGTGCGGCGGTGGATGCTGGCTACGTGCCCAACGATTACCAGGTCGGCCAGACCGGTAAGATCGTGGCGCCGGAAGTCTACATCGCCATCGGCATCTCGGGCGCGATCCAGCACCTTGCCGGCATGAAGGACTCCAAGACCATCGTTGCCATCAACAAGGACCCGGACGCTCCCATCTTCCAGGTCGCCGACATCGGCCTCGTCGCCGACCTCTTCAACGCAGTCCCCGAACTGACCGAGAAGCTTTGAGATCAAACGCCGGATGGCGGCGGTCGGCGCAACAGCGTCACCGTGTCGCCATCCGGCATTTGCGCATCCCGCATGGGCGCAAAGCCGAGTTTCCCGGCAAGGCTGAATGAAGGCGCGTTGCCTGTCGCAATCAGGCAGACCACTTCGCGATCAAACTCCGCATCGAACCAGTCGAAGACGGCGCGCATCGCCTCTCCGCCGTAGCCCTTGCCGGTGCATCCTTCCCCGAAAATCCAGCCCGCTTCCGCGCGGTCGTCAAAATCGCTCCCCAGTCCGCGGATGGAGTGGAAGATACCGCAATTGCCGATCAGCGAGCCGTCTCCGCCACGTTCGCGCACCATGAACATTCCGTAACCGTAGAGGTGCCATGATCCGGCATTGCGCATGAAGCGCATGAACTGGTCGGCCATGCTCGACACACCGCCGAGGTAGCGCGCGGTCTGCTCGTTCGAAACGATATCGTAGAGAGGTTGCAGATCCTCGACCTGCGGCAACCATAGTTCGAGGCGTTCGGTCAGCAGGCGAGGTTCGCCGCTGGCCGTATCCATCAGAACACTTCCGTCAGGAAATGGATGGTCAGACCAACGAGACCGCCCACCAGCGTGCCGTTGATGCGGATGAACTGCAGGTCGCGGCCCACGGCGCGCTCGATCCGCATGGTGATGGTGCTGGCATCCCAGCCCTTCACCGTGTTCGAAACGAGACCGACGATCTGCTCACCATAGCGATTGACCGTGCCCACCAGCGTGCGGCGCGCAAAGCGGTTTACCTGCATCTGCAGCCCCGGATCGCTTTGCAGCGTGGCGCCCAGCTCCGCCAGCGAATGGCCGACTTCGCCGCCCATAGCCTTGTCAGGATTGCGGATGCTTTCGATCAGCGAGAGGCGCAGGCGCTCCCACACGCCCATCCACCAGTCGTTGAGCGCAGGGTTGTTGAGCAGGTCGGTCTTGATCCGCTCCACCTTGGCGCGGGTTTCCGGATCGTGCTGCAGGTCGTGTGCAAGCTTCTCCAACCCTTCCTGCACCTTGTTGCGCAAGGGGTGTTCGGGATCGACCAGTATCTCGGCCAGCAGGCGATAGAGACCGTCCAGCACCGAGTTGGCGAGCCGCCCGTCCAGCCCCGTCCAGCGGATGATGGCATTGGCGCGCTCCTGCACCATGTCGCGTACCATTTCCTCGTTGTCTTCCAGCGTGAGGCCAGCCCAGCGGATCATCGAATCCATCAGTGGGCGATGGCGATCATCTGCGATGGCCGCTTCCAGCATCTTGCCCAGCAACGGCGACAACTCGATCTTCTCGGCCTGCCGCGCGAGTCCCGCCTTTACCTGCAGGCCCAGCCTGTCAGGATCGAGGGATTCAAGCAGTTCGACGAACAGCTCCGCAGCACCGGCGCGAAGGCGTCCTTCAGTGGAATCGCCGCGCTTCACCAGGAAATCACCTGCAGCCTTCGCCACGTTCATGTCGCGCATGCGACGCGCCACCACGACGGGCGTCAGGAAGTTGGACTGCAGGAACTGCGCCATGGTGTCGGCGATGCGGTCCTTGTTCTGCGGGATGATCGCGGTGTGCGGAATGGGCACGCCCATCGGGTGCCGGAACAGCGCGGTCACCGCGAACCAGTCCGCCAGCCCGCCAACCATCGCAGCTTCGGCAAAGGCATGCACGTAGCCCCACGCCGGATGGACGGTGAGCATGTTGTGAGCGAGCAGGAAGACACCCGCCATCGCCACCAGCAGCAGCGTTGCGGCGATGCGCATGCGGCGTGCCCGGTCAGGCGGCAAAGGAGCGCCGCCCTGAATGGTCAGGCCACCTTTACTCGGCAGGCTGAACCCCCGGGCCCATGCGGTTCTCGTCGCCCGGCTTGTAAGTCAGCAAGCGGTCACGCAGCCACGGCCCCAGCTTCTTTTCGAGGCCATCGGCAAGGCTGAAGCCTGCGGGCACAATAAGCAGCGTGAGCAGCGTGGACAGCAGCAGGCCGCCAATCACAACGGTGCCCATCGGTGCGCGCCACGCACTGTCGCCGGTGAGCGAAAGCGCGGTGGGCACCATGCCTGCCGTCATCGCGACGGTCGTCATCACGATCGGCTGTGCACGCTTGTGTCCGGCTTCCATGATGGCGGCCAGCTTGTTGGCGCCAGCTTCCATTTCCTCGATCGCAAAGTCGATCAGCAGGATGGAGTTCTTGGCGACGATGCCCAGCAGCATCAGCATTCCGATGAACACCGGCAACGAAATGGGATCGGGCTGACCGTTCTTGATGAGGCCGGCAATCACCAGCGCCACAAAACCACCGAGCGGTGCAAGAAGAAGCGACGTCATGTTCACCAGCGGTGACACCAGACGGCGATAGAGAAGCACCAGAACAGAGAAGACCAGCAGAAGGCCCACGATCACGGCGGTCACGAAATTGTCGATCAGGTCGGCCTGCCATTCGTCCGCGCCCACAGGCTCGTTGGATACGCCGGTCGGCAGATTGCTCATGATCGGCAGTGCGTTGATCGCATTGAGGACGGTGCCCCGAGCCACGCCCGGCGCTACGTCGACGCCAACGAAGACACGGCGATTCTGGTTGTAGCGTTCGATGGACGTCGGCCCCATGCCAAGCGAAATGTCTGCCACGCGGCTTAGCGGCACCGAACCGCCCGTTGCCGTTGGCACTGGCAGGTTCTCGATCGTCGAAAGGCTGCGACGGTCGTTCTCCGCCAGGCGCACACGGATCGGGATCTGGCGATCGGAGAGCGAGAACTTGGCTGCGTTCTGATCGATATCACCCAGCGTTGCGATGCGAATTGCCTGGCTCAGCGCGCTGGTGGTCACACCAAGGCTGGCCGCCAGATCCTCGCGCGGCTCGATGATAAGTTCGGGGCGCTGCAAGTCGTAGTCGATGCGGGGCGCGACGGCGCCCTGAACGGTTTCCATCTGCTGCACAAGCGTGCCTGCTGTGTCGAACAGTAAGTCCGGATCGGAACCGGAAAGCATGATCGAGATCGCGCGGCCAGTACCGCCACCGCCGCCCTGGTTATTCTGGAAGTTGACGCGTGCATCGGGAATGTCCTGCAGGACGGGCGTCATCTCACGCTCGAAATCCATGCTCGTGCGTTCGCGATCGTCACGCAGCACCAGGCTGATGCGGCCCGAACCTTCGTTCACGATGCCCAATGCCAGTGCGACTTCCTGCTCTTCGCTCAGGCGATCGGAAATCTGGTCGATCACCGCTTCGGTCTGCTCCAGCGTGGTACCGGGAACCATCGAAATGCTGACGCGGCTGAAATCGCTGTCGTTATTCGGGAAGAACTGCTGCGGAACACTGCCGGCGATCACGACCGTCAATATCAGCGCAAAAATCCCGACGAACATCATCCACACGCGGTGATCGAGGAAGCGCGCGCCCAGAAAGCGTGCGCGCGCCGTGAATGGCGTAGAGTAACCGTTGAACCGGCCCCAGACGATGCCGACGACAAAGTTGATGAGGCCGCCCACGACATATGCCGGAATGGCCAGAAAAAGCAGAGTGCCGATCCCGGGAATCTCGAAACCGGAAGACGCCTCCGCGCCAGCCGCCGCCGCATCGCCACCACCGCCACCAAGCTGCGGCAGCACCAGCAGGACGAAGAAGCCGACCAGCAAAGCAGCGATGTGATAGTACCAGCGCGTGGGTGTGTGACCGATACGCTTGCGCATGGCCTGAAAGGCGCTCGTGTCGAGCGTCCAGCGCAGGACCTGCATATAGCGGTCCATCATCGGGCCTTCGCCGTGCGAGGCCTGTCCCTTCGCTTTCAGGAAGTAGGCTGCGACCATCGGCGTTATCATGCGCGCGACGGCCAGCGACATCAGCACCGATGCCACCACGGTCAGGCCGAAGTTCTTGAAGAACTGGCCCGAGATACCGGGCATCAGGCCCACAGGCAGGAAGACGGCGACGATACAGAAGGTGGTCGCCACCACCGGCAGGCCGATTTCGTCTGCCGCGTCAATGGAGGCCTGGTAGGCGCTCTTGCCCATGCGCATGTGGCGCACGATGTTCTCGATCTCCACGATGGCGTCATCGACAAGGACACCGGCCACCAGTCCGAGTGCGAGCAGCGAGAGGGTGTTCAGCGAGAAACCGAGCAGGTCCATGAACCAGAAGGTCGGGATGGCCGACAGCGGAATGGCGAGCGCGGCGATGATCGTCGCGCGCCAGTCACGCAGGAATAGGAACACCACGACAACGGCCAGCAGCGCGCCTTCGACGAGCAGCGCCATCGAGCTTTCGTACTGGTCCTTGGTGTAGTCGACCTCGGTGAACAGGCGCGTGAAGGTAACGCCAGGATTTTCATCCTGAAGCTGTTCCAGCACTTCGACGGCATCGTCGTACACACGCACGTCGCTCTCGCCGCGGGCGCGGGTGATGGAGAAGACCACGACCTGCTTGCCATTCACTTTCGCAAGGGTGCGCACCTCGCCGAAGGAATCGCGCACGGTGGCGATGTCGGACAGCTTGATCGAGCGACCGCCGCCAAGGTCCACCTGCGACTGCGACAGCTCGTATGCGTCTGCCGCATTGCCCAGCACGCGGACCGACTGGCGAGAACCGGCGATCTCCGCCTGGCCGCCAGCGGCGTTGATGTTCAGCTGGCGCAGCGCATTGTTCACCTGGCTGGCGGTGACGCCCAGCGACTGCATCCGGCCGGGATCGAGGATCACGAGAATTTCACGGTCCACGCCGCCGCTACGATTTACTTCAGCCAAGCCCTCTACGGTCAGCAACCGCTTGGTGACGGTATCGTCGATGAACCAGCTGAGCTGCTCCAGCGTCATGTCATCGGCGGTGACACCGAAGGAGACGATGGGCTGCGAACTCGTCTGCTGCTTGAACACACGCGGTTCCAGAATGCCGTCGGGCAGTTCACCGCGGATGTTGTCGATCTCGCTCTTAACCTCGTTCGTCGCCTCGGCGATGTCGGTGCCCAGCGCGAATTCGATTACCGTTTGGGAATTGCCCTCGGACGCGGTGGAGCGGATGTTCTCCACCCCATCCAGCGTCTGCACAGCAGCTTCCACGCGCTGGGTGATCTGGTTCTCCACTTCGGGCGGCGCTGCGCCCGGCTGGGAGATCGAGATGATCACCACCGGAAACTCGATGTCCGGCTGGTCCTGCACGTCCATGTCCTGGAACGCGAAGAGGCCAGCCAGCATAAGGCCGATAAAGGCCAAGATGGGGACGATCGGGTTACGGATCGACCATGCAGAGATCTGCGAGAAATCCATCGTGCGTGCGCTCAGCCTTCGGTCTGCACGACCGGGCGAACAGCTTCGCCCTCGGTCAGGAAGCCACCGGCACGCAGCACGACGCGCTCGCTACCGTCGAGGCCGGAGGTCACCACGATACCTTCATCGCTGATCATGCCGACTTCGATCGGGCGGCGCACCACGGTGTTGTCATCCCCCACGATGAAGACATAGCTGCCCTGATCGTCGGACATGATGGCACTTTCAGGCAAGCGCGGCGCGACGACGGTCTGGCTGGCGAGCTCGATGCTGGCAAAGCCGCCCGGACGCAGTGCGGGATCATAGCCCATTGCGCAGCGCGCAGTGCCCTGGCGGGTCTGCTCGTCGACCACCGGAGATTTCTGCCACACGGTGCAGGAGAACTGTTCGTCCGAACCCACCGGCATCACCGTGCCGACGGCACCGACGGAAACGGAGTCCAGCTCCACCTCTCCGATGCGAGCCAGCAGTTCCATTTCGCCGCCACGTGCGATGCTGAACAGCGTGCCGCTGCCGGGGCTGACGACCTGGCCGGGCTCCACATTGCGGGTAAGCACGAGGCCAGCGGCGGGCGCGACAATGTTCAATTGCGCATTTCGAGCGCGACGCTCACCCAACTGGGCGCGGGCAACCTGCACACGGGCGACGGCAGCATCGCGCGTCGCGGTAAGGCGGTCGATATCGGCCTGGCTGATGAAGCCACGCTCGACCAGCTGCATTGCGCGATCGAGATTGGCCTGCGCCAGTTCGGCATCGGCCTGCGCGACCTCGATCTGCGCGGCCTGCGCGGATTCCTGCTGGCTCTGCACCGAGCGATCAATAACGGCGAGCACTTGACCGGCGTTCACCCAGTCGCCCGGCTCCACCGGAACGGAAACGACACGGCCACCTTCGCCGACGACGCCAACGGGCATTTCGCGGCGCGCGGCCAGCGTACCAGTGGCGTTGATGGTCGTCTGCAGTGTGCCGGCGCCCGGCGCCAGGATTGTGACAGCCGGCGCAGTGCCATCTTCAGAGGGAGCAAAAACGGGCTCTTCCTCGCCACCGGACAGCAGCAGGGCCGCGATCAATGCGCCGCCAACGATGATCGCCAGCACGATCCACATCTTCTTGCGCCGCTCGCGCGTGTCATCAGGGCCGGAATTCTCGTCCAGTTCCACGCGATCTTCAGTGTCGCTCATGTCGACTCGTGTCTCGTAATTCATCGGCATCATGCCTCTATCTCGGCGCGCGGGCAGTTTATCATAGCGGTAAGACCCGTGCGACCGGCCCCTTTGGCCGTGCCAGCGCGCCATAGACCCTTAATGGTGCACTGCGCAATGCGACCATCTGCCAATGGCCGATAGTCTCCGATGAAACGTCCCTGCAAAATGCGTCAAAGGGGCGGAAAGCCTTGGCCTTCCACCCCTTTGCGCAAATTGTAATATTTTGTCGTTTTTCGTGCTTAGCGCACCCGTCCGCGCTGGACGAGATTGACAATGCCCAGCAGAACGATGGCACCGACAATCGCGATAATCAGACCGGTCAGCGAGAATTCCTGCACGCTGCCGCTAACGCCAAGCAGCGGACCTGCGAGCAGGTTGCCGATGACGGAGCCGATGCAGCCCACGACGATGTTCCAGAAAATACCCATCGAGGCGTTGCGGTTCATGACCATGCTGGCGAGCCAGCCGGCGATACCACCAACGATAAGCGCAATAATCCAACCCATGACTTTCCTCCTTCGAGTTTCCCCAAAAGCGGGGATACGAAAGAGAAAACGCCGCCACAAGGGCGACGTTCCGGGTCGTTTGCACGATAACGCGTTTTCAGCCAGCAAACTGGCGCGGTTTCTAGTACTTTAGCTGGCGCTCGTAGAGGTCGCGATAGTGCTGGATACGGGTGACGCGCAGGCCCTGCATGCCCGAGCGGTCCACCGCACGCTGCCAGCCTGCGAATTCTTCAAGCGTGAGATTATAGCGCTCCAGCACCTCATCGATGGTCAGCAGGCCACCGTTTACCGCGGCAACCACCTCAGCCTTGCGGCGAACGACCCAGCGCTTGGTGCTGGGCGAAGGAAGATCATCGATGGTCAGCGGCTCTCCCAGGGGGCCGATAACCTGCGCCGGACGAATTTTCTGGTTCTCGATCATGTGTTTCCTCGGGTGGCAGGTGTCTCGCGGTCAGCGCGTGAACCACGTTCTGCCGTGTGGCCTTTGCCATTGCCTAAATCATCAGGGTTAACATCCCGTTCGCTATCGCGATTCCGATAACATTCGTGCTGCGAGGCAAGGTGCCGAGCCGATTCGGCATCGAAGCTTGCCAGCACACATTCATCGGTGGCCGCCAGTTCCGCCCGCAATTCGCGAGCGGCAGAAAGACGGGCGACCAGATCGGTCCATTTCAGTTCGCACAGCGTTTCCTCCGGCATGTCGCCAGCCGCGGAAATGCGCGAGTCGCCTGAGTGGATGGGTTTCCCTTCGAACATGCTCACAGCTGATAGCGGGCAAGCGTCAAGAACCGGTAAAAGCCGCTTTAACCGAATTTTGAAGCGAGCAGTCCGGGTTTGGCCTTGTGGCTCTGCTGGTGTATGCGCGCGGCCATTATGTCCCGCATCGCAGACCTTCCCGTCTCGGTTAACGCCGAGCAGCTGTTCGACTTGCCTCGCCCCGCTTCCGAGTGCCGCATCGTCGTGGCCATGTCGGGCGGCGTCGATTCATCCGTCGTCGCCGCGCTGGCCGCGCGCAGCGGCGCCGAAGTGGTGGGCATCACCCTGCAGCTGTATGACTATGGCGCGGCGACGGGCCGCAAGGGCGCCTGCTGCGCGGGCGACGACATTCGCGACGCGCAGATGGTGGCGGACCGGCTGGGCATCGCGCACTACGTGTTCGATCACGAGAGCAGCTTTCGCGAGGAAGTGGTCGAGACCTTTGCCGACGAATACCTCGCCGGACGCACCCCCATCCCCTGCATCCGCTGCAACATGGGCCCCAAGTTCACCGACCTTTTGCGCATGGCGAAGGAACTGGGCGCGGATTGCCTCGCCACCGGCCACTATGTGCGCCGCGTTCCGACAGAGCGCGGGCCGGAACTGCACCGCGCGCTCGATCCGGCACGCGACCAGTCGTATTTTCTATATGCGACGACGGAAGAGCAGCTCGACTTCCTGCGCTTCCCGCTGGGCGGCCTGCCCAAGACAGATGTGCGCGCGATCGCCGAGGAATTCGGGCTGGTCGTCGCCAACAAGCCGGACAGCCAGGACATCTGCTTCGTGCCCGATGGCGACTACGCCAAGATCGTGAAGAAGATGCGCCCCGAGGGCGGGCGCGCTGGCGAGATCGTGCATGCCGAAAGCGGTGAGGTGCTTGGTCAGCACCCCGGCATCATCCACTACACCGTCGGCCAGCGCCGCGGTCTGGAGATCGGCGGACAGCCAGAACCGCTCTACGTGGTAGGCCTTAACCCAGAGGAAGCGCAGGTGCTGGTCGGGCCGAAGCGGATGCTGGCGGTGCAGGCAGCAGAAGTGATCGAGACCAATCGCATCGGTCCGCTGCCAGACATGCCGTTGACCGCAAAGGTCCGCTCCATGGCGAAGCCTGTGCCGATCACGCTGGAAGGCTCGCTCGGTAACAGCGCGACGGTGACGATCCGTTTCGCAGAGCCGGAATTCGGCGTCGCGCCGGGTCAGGCGGCAGTGATCTACGCTGGCGACCGCGTAGTGGGCGGTGGCTGGATCGAGGGAACCGAGAAGGCCTAGCCTTCCCAGCTCTCCAGCACGCAGCCATACCCTTCGCGGTAGGTTGCAGTCACGCTTTCCACCAGCGGCACACGCGCGGTTACGCTGCGCTCGTCCTCGTCCTCGCTCAACCAGATGGCCGCCATGCCCGGCATAAGGTCATCCTTGCACTGGTTCAGTTCGCGTCCGCCGATGTAGCGGCAGGAGCATGCGCCTTTCGCCGCATAGCCGGTTCCGGCCTGCGAATAACCGTCAATCACATCGCCATAATACCAGGCTGCGCCGCCGCCGATCATGGCCACGAAGACGAGCAGTTTGAGCCACGGGGTGCGGCGTTTGTCGCCAGTGGGTTTTGCGGTTGCCATTTGCCGGTTCCTGCAGGAAAGGGGGTGCGCCGATGACGCCTTGCCTCTCCCCTAGCCGCCCGCCTGCCCGCTCGCCAAGCCTGTTGGCGCTCGCCCTGAAAATAGGCGCGCCGATTGCACTGCTTTCTGCCTGTGCGCAGGAAAGCGCCCCGCCCGAACCGCCAGTTCCGCAGGAAGTTCTGGAGACGGTTGTCGAGGATCCCGGCGTGTCTCGCGAGGATCTGGCGCGCGCGGTGGACGACCTGTTCACGGCAGAAGATGTGGGCGAAACCCGCGCACTGCTGGTGCTGCGCGGCGGCGAGATCGTCGCCGAGCGGTACGGCGAAGGCTACGACGCGGAAATCCGCCACACCGGCTGGTCCATGTCGAAAAGCGTGACCGGCGTGTTGCTGGGCATGATGGTGGCCGATGGCCGCCTGCGGCTGGACGACACGCCACCCATCCCTGCGTGGCAGCGCCCCGGCGATCCGCGCAGCGGGATTACCCTTCGCCACCTGCTGCAGATGCGATCCGGCCTACGTCATCAGGAAGGTGCCGACCCGGCCTACGAATCGTCCGAAGTGCGGATGCTGTTCATGGACGGGCGCGACGACATGTCCGGCTGGGCCGAAGCGCAATCGCTGGAGCACGAGCCGGGCAGCACATTCCAGTACTCCACCGCCACCACCGTCATCCTGTCGGATATCGCTGCTGAGACAATCGCGCGCGGCGACAGCGCAAATGCGCGACAGGCGGCCATGGCGGAATTCGTCGATGCCAGACTTGCCGTGCCGCTCGGCATGGATTCGCTGGTGGGCGAATACGACGCCAATGGCACACTGGTGGGCGGCAGCTATTTCTGGGCAACGGCGCGCGACTGGGCGAAGTTCGGCGAATTCCTGCGCAATTACGGCTCCGTCGCGGGCGCACAGATCGTGCCGCGCGGCTGGATAGAATTCATGCGCCGACCCAGCCCGGCCTCGCCCGATTACGGTGCGCAGCTCTGGCTGAACCATCCTTCGGGCGGAGATCGCGACGTCTTGTTCAACGGCGCGCTGAGCGAGGACATCTTCGCCGCCATCGGCCACCTTGGCCAATACATCATCGTCGCGCCCGACCGGCGCCTGACGGTGGTGCGCCTTGGCTATACCGAGGAAGACAACCGCGACCGACTGGTCGAGGAACTGGAAGATATCGTCGCGCTCTACCCCTCCAGGTAGAAGCGGCCTTCCACAACGGTCACGCAGTCGCCGGACAGCACCGCACGGTCTCCATCCAGGCGGCAAGTGGCATAGCCACCGCGCTTCGATGCCTGGAAAGCGGTGAAGCTCTCGCGCCCCAGCCGCTCAGTCCAGAACGGGGTCAGCACGGCATGGGCGGAGCCGGTGAAGCTGTCCTCGTCCACGCCGCCGCCGGGCACGAAGTTGCGGCTGATCACGTCGGTGTCCTTGCCCGGCGCGGTGCAGATGAACTGCTGGTCGCCCAGCTTTGCCAGGCCTCGCAGATCAGGGTCCAGCGCGCGGATCGCGGCGCCATCCTCGAACAGGAAGACGTTATAGCCGTCGGGATTGCGCCAGACCTCCTTCGGCTCGGCACGCAGCAGGTCGACTGCTTCGGGAAATTCGCCCTGTTCGGTTGGAATGGCGGGCAAGGCCAGTTCATAGCCTTCCTCCGCGCGGCGCACTTCCAGAATACCGGCCTTGCGGGTGGAAAAAGTCACGGCCTCGCGGCTCTCGTTATTCGACAGCAGCACGTGCCCGGATGCCAGCGTCGCATGGCCGCAAAGCGCCACTTCGACGGTCGGCGTGAACCAGCGCAGCGCATAGTCCGCCTCTCCGTCTGGCGTCTCGATCAGGAAGGCCGTTTCGGCAAACATGTTCTCGTCCGCAATAGCCGTCATGGTCGCGTCATCCGGCCACTTGTCGAGGATCACGACTGCGGCCTGGTTTCCGGCATAGGGCTTCGCGGAGAAGGCATCGACGTGCCAGTAAGGGATCGACTTGCGGGCCATCAGTCAGCCTCCGTTTCGTTACGGGCACGCGGAAGCAGCTCCTCTGCCGCAACGCCTTTTTCGTCCACCAGCCCCTGCGGATCGGGGTGGATCAGCACTTCAACGCCGGGAAACTCCCTTTCGATCCGCTCTTCCAGTTCGTCCATGATGCGGTGGGCTTCCGAAACGCTCATGCCGCCGTCGACTGCGGCGTGGAACTGGGCAAATTCCTCAGCCCCGCTGGTGCGGGTGCGCAAATCGTGAACGCCGCGCAGTTCGGGATGCTTTGCCAGCACGGCGAGGAATTCCTGCCGCCGCTCCTCAGGCCATTCCTTGTCCATGAGGTGATCGATCGCCTCGCCCGCCGCGCGCCATGCTCCCCAGGCCAGCCAGACGCCGATGGCGATACCGAACAGCGAGTCTGCCCCTGCCACGCCCAGCGAGGCATCGAGCGCGAGCGCCGCAATTACCGCGAGGTTGAGGAACAGGTCGGACTTGTAATGCAGGTGATCGGTCGCAATCGCGAGGCTGCCAGTCTTGCGCAGCACATGGCGCTGCCATGCCAGCAGGCCCAGCGTTGCGACCATGGCCAAAACAGAAACAGCGATCCCCTCTTCCGCGCCGGTGGGCCGCGCGCCCGCCAGCAGCTGCGTGATACCGCGATATATAAGGCCAGCCGCCGAAACAGTAATCAGCATCACCTGGAACATAGCCGCCAGCGCCTCTGCCTTGCCGTGGCCGAAGCGGTGGTTCTCGTCCGCCGGTTGCGCGGCGATCCATACACCGATTAGCGTCGCAAGGCTGGCGATCAGGTCGAGCGTGGTGTCGGCCAGGCTGCCAAGCATGGCCGTCGAATCCGTGCGCCAGAGCGCCCAGGTCTTGGCCGCCGCCAGCACGATCGCCACCGAGATGGAGGCGAAAGCCGCGCTGCGATTGAGGCTCGCGTGCGAACCGCTCATGGATAGAGCAACGTGCTGGACCAGTCGCCGCTGGCATCGGCGCGCGTGTAGCGGCGGCGTTCATGCAGACGATTTGGTCGGTCGAGCCAGAACTCGATGGCAAGCGGCGTCAGGCGGAAACCCGTCCAGTGCGGCGGGCGCGGCACTTCGCCTGCCTCTTCGTAGGCATCGCGGATTTCGGCCACGCGTGCGTCATAGGTCGCGCGCTTGTCCATCGGGCGCGACTGGTCGCTGGCGGCAGAGCCGACCTGGCTGACGAATGGACGCGAGTGGAAATAGGCGTCCGCCTCTTCCGCCGTCACTTCGCTCAACGGCCCCTCGATGCGGATCTGGCGGCGCAGGCTCTTCCAGTGAAACAGCAAAGCCGCCTGCGGGTTGGCGAGTATCTCGCCGCCCTTCCGGCTTTGCGCATTGGTGTAGAACACGAAACCACGCTCATCATGTCCCTTCAGCAGCACCATTCGCACCGATGGCGTGCCTTCCGGCGTCGCCGTGGCCAGCGCCATGGCATTAGAATCGTTCGGCTCGCTCTCCCTTGCCTCGGCAAACCAGGTGGCGAACAGTTCGGAGGGATTGCCTGTCGGGATTGCATTTGCGCTGTCGCTCATGGGAAATACGAGTAATCCCGCTTTGGGTCTTATGGAAGGCTCTGCTTGCCAAATATCATTGCCTTACCTAGCTAACACACCATGGCTGATCCCTATTCCACCCTCGGCGTGAGCCGTTCCGCGACCGAGCAGGACATCAAGTCCGCCTATCGCAAGCTTGCCAAGGAACTGCATCCGGACCGTAACAAGGACAATCCGAACGCGGCGGAGCGCTTCAGTCAGGTGACGCAGGCGTATGACTTGTTGTCCGACAAGGACAAGCGCGCCCAGTTCGACCGCGGCGAGATCGACGCGGACGGCAACCCCACAAGCCCGTTCGGCATGGGTGGCGGCGGTTTCGGCGGCGGACGGCCCGGCGGCAGCGGCAGCTATTCCTCGCGCGATTTCCAGGGCTTTGGCGGCGCGGAAGACCTCGACCTTGGCGACCTCTTCGAAGGGCTGTTCGGTCGTGGCAACCAGCGCAGCAGCGCACGGCCCGGTGGCATGGGCGGAATGGGCGGCGGCCAGCAGGGCTTCCGCCGTCCGCCCCCGCCTCCGCCGCAGAAGGGTGCCGACATTCGCTACAAGCTGTCCGTCCCATTCGTGGATGCTGCAACGCGGGCGAAGCAGCGCATTACCCTTGCCGACGGCAAGACCATAGACCTCTCGCTGCCCGAAGGCGTGGAGGACGGCACCACCATGCGCCTGAAAGGCAAGGGCCAGGCCGGACCCGGCGGCAACGGCGATGGTATCGTGGTGATCGACATCCAGTCCCACCCCTTCTTCTACCGCGAAGGCGACGATGTGCGGGTGGAGCTGCCCATCACGCTGGACGAAGCAGTGAATGGCGCGAAGGTGAAAGTGCCGACCGTGGATGGCCCCGTCATGATGACGATCGGCGCAGGCTCCAGCTCGGGCAAGGTACTGCGCATGAAAGGCAAGGGCTTCACCAGAAAAGGCGGCAAGCGGGGCGACCAGCTCGTCACGCTGGAAATCCAGCTGCCCGAGGACGTGACCGAGCTTGCCGCCAAGCTTGATGGCTGGAGCGATAGCGGCAATCCGCGCGAGCAGATGGGCCTTTGAATTCAGTGCCTTGCCATGCAGCCGCTCGACAGCAGGGCTGACGGTGCTAGAATTGGCTGGTGATGGAGCAATCCGCAGCCCAGGACCCCCGTGTCGCCGAGAGCCAGCCAGCGGATATCTCGCCAGAGGCGCGTCGGCGCACGGTACTGGCAGGCGGACATTCAAAATCATTCCGTGGCAAGTTCGGTCTCAGCACTCGTGCTATCGAAGTCATCCGGCGGGTGGTGGTGGGCTGCTTCAACGATGGCACTATCCACGCGGGCAACCTTGCCTACATGTCGCTGCTGGCGATTTTTCCTTTCTTCATCACTGCAACGGCCATTCTTTCGGCCATCGGCAATGAAAGCGAGCGCCTGGCGACTATCGGCGCCATAGTTTCTGCCCTGCCGCCAACCGTTGCGAATGTCATCGAACCGGTGGCTCGTACGGTAATCGAGGCGCGAACCGGCTGGCTGCTATGGGTGGGCGCGTTTTTCGGGCTCTGGACAGCGGGCAGTCTGGTTGAAACCATTCGCGATATCCTGCGCCGATCCTACGGCACGCAAGCGACCAAGGCATTCTGGAAATACAGGATAAGCTCGATCGGTATCATCGTCGCCGCAGTTCTCTTGCTGATCCTTTCGCTGGTGGCGCAGGTCACCATCTCCGCTGCTCAGAACGTGATCCAGGAAAATTTTCCGCAGTTCGCCCACGCGCTCGGCGACCTGTCGTTTTCGCGTGCGGTTACGGCAGTCGGTCTGTTCTTCTCGATCTGGATGCTCTTCGTTGCTCTGACACCCACAGAATATCGGGCACGTCGATATCGCAAGTGGCCCGGCGCCTTTCTGGTTACGGCCTGGTGGACCCTGGTGGCTCTGGCATTTCCCCCGATCCTGCGAAGCATTTTCGCCTATGACCTTACCTACGGATCACTGGCCGGTGTGATGATCACGCTTTTCTTTTTCTGGCTGGTGGGCTTAGGGATAGTGGCAGGTGCCGAATTGAATGCCGCGCTGTCGGAAACTCCAGAGGAAGAGGAGGATCGGCTGGCGCAGGCCAGGATCGAACACGCAGGCACCGCGGACGATATGGAGGAAAGTGCCCAATGAGTGGATTGATGGCAGGCAAGAAGGGCCTGATCATGGGTCTGGCCAACGACAAGTCGCTGGCCTGGGGCATCGCGAAGAAGCTGCACGAACAGGGTGCTGAAATGGCCTTCTCCTACCAGGGAGAGGCGCTGAAAAAGCGCGTCGGCCCACTGGCAGAGCAGGTTGGCAGCGATTTCCTGATCGAGTGCGACGTTTCCAACATGGAAGCGATGGATACTGCCTTCGCCGAGATCGAACAGCGCTGGGGCAAGCTGGATTTCCTCGTCCATGCCATCGGATTTTCGGACAAGAACGAACTGCGTGGGAAGTATGTCGACACCAGCCTCGACAACTTCCTGATGACGATGAACATCTCCGCCTATTCACTGGTGGCCGCAGCCAAGCGTGCACAGCCGCTGATGACGGATGGCGGTTCGATCGTCACGCTCACCTATTACGGCGCCGAAAAGGTCGTGCCCCATTATAACGTGATGGGCGTTGCCAAGGCCGCGCTGGAAACCAGCGTTCAGTATCTCGCCAATGACCTCGGGCCGGACAATATCCGCGTCAATGCGATCAGTGCCGGGCCGATCAAGACGCTGGCCGCAAGCGGTATCGGCGACTTCCGCTACATCCTGAAATGGAACGAGCTGAATTCGCCGCTGCGCCGCAACGTCACCATCGAGGATGTCGGCGGTGCGGGCCTGTATTTCTGTTCAGACCTGTCTTCCGGCGTGACGGGAGAAACCCATCACGTCGACGCGGGCTATCATGTCGTCGGCATGAAGCAGGAAGACGCGCCGGATATCGCGCTCAGCTAAACAATCAGTTGTCAGGAATAGCGTCGGGATCGACGACTTCGGGCAGCGTTTCGTTTTCTTCACCCGGCAGCGGAGCGCCCTGCGCTTCGCGGCGACGCTGAAGTTCGGCTTCTTCCAGTTCTTCGACCCGCTGCTGGTAGAGCGCAGCATCTTCGTCGATGGTTGCCAGACGCTCGGCGCGTTCCTCGGCAATCAGTTCTGCGAAGCGAACATCGCTGGAATTGGCGCGCTCCGCATAGGCGGCCTCGATCATTTCCATGGTGCAGCCAAGATCGCCGCCAGCGCCAACCGGGGTGCAGCTTAGCGGGCCGAAATCGCCCACGGCTTCCAGTGCCTGTGCGCGCTGGGTCCAGCTTTCATTCTCGGGCGATGTGCTGGAACGCAGGCGCGAGGGGATGCGATAGCGTTCGCTCTCGTCCAGCCGGGCGCAGACGGTGATCATGTCGTCGGTCGACACCGGGCACTCGTCATCGCCGTAGATGATGACCTGGTTCACTCGGTCGCCACCTTCGTCCTGCGCCGCGGCGGGCGTGGCGCTGGCAGCCATGGCAATTGCGGCGGCGGAAGTCAGGGCAAGCAAGCGAATCATGGTCGATCCTTATTCTGGCGTATCAGTACAGTTTGACCCTAGCGGTTGAACGCCTGATGAAATTGGCCGCGGTCAAATTTTCTCCGAAAGACGGATAGCGGCGCGGCAGCCCAGCCGGATTGCCGCGGAAAGCAGCGGATAGGCAGGCGCGCGTTCGGCTCCGGCTTCCAGCGCGGCATCGCGATGCTCGCGCTCTTCCTCTCGGAAACGGTGGACCATGTCAGCAAGTTCCGGATCGTCGCCATCCGCCTCCAGCTCTTCAAGCTGGCGGGAGTAATGCACGTCGATCTCCGTCTCGATTGCAGCGGTGCAGGCCATGGCCGCTTCGGGACCCAGCAAAGCCGTGCCAGCGCCCAGGGCGTAACCGGCAACATTCCAGAACGGTTGCAAAGCCGTGGGGCGAACGCCTCGCTTCGCCATAAGCGCATCGAATTCGGCGCGGTGGCCGGCTTCCTGCTCTGCCATGCCGCGGATTTCCGCCGAGTGCGGGCCGCGATCGCCCATGACGGCAAGCTGGCCAGCATAGATGCGCGTGGCACCGTATTCGCCCGCCTGGTCTACGCGGATCATTTCGGAGCGGTCCTTGGCGATCCTGTCGCTCATGCTTTTCTCTCCTTTGCCAGCAGCAACACCCATATGGCGATTGCACTGCCGATGGAAAGGAGCGCGTTGAAGCCTGCCAGAGAGACGCCCATTAGCGTCCATGCCGCTTCATCGCAGCGCACGAACTCCAGCGAGAACGGGTCGCTGGCGGTGCAGCCGAGCGGGCTTTCCCACCAATGGTATTCCACGCCTGCATGGAACACGGCTATGGCGCCGGACACCGCGATGGCGAGCGCGGCCAGCCCTATCCAGACGCGGCGCGGCGGTGCGTAATAGGAAATCAGCGCCAGTGCGACGGCGATGAAATGCGGATAACGCTGCCACCAGCACAGTTCACACGGGAACAGGCCGAAGCCGTATTCGGAGATATAGGCACCGGCGAGCAGCAGCGCGGGAACGGCCAGCGCGAGGCGTTGGGCAAGCCGGTCCGAAGCGGGAAGAGGTGTTGTCATGCGCGCCCTTATCGGGCTGCGATCAAAGGACCGCAAGCCCGATTGAACGTGGTCGATTACTGGGTCGGATACTGGACCGGTTACTGGCGCAGCGCGACGTTAACGCCGGACGTGCGGCGCAAGGTGCGCACCGCGTAATCCAGCTGGAAGTCGTCAATGCCCTGCTCTTCCAGTTCGGCCGCCGTCAGCTGGAAGCGCGGATCGTCGAGACGGTCGCGTTCGAGATTTTCATCCGTACCGCCGATCTCGCCAACCAGATGCCCGCGAAGGTCGCTCTCGCGCAGGGCCATGCGCTGGCGGCGCTCGGCATCCGGATCGGAAAGCTGCGGCACACGGATATCGGGCTCGATACCGCCTTCCTGCACGCTGCGGCCTGAAGGCGTATAGTAACGGGCCGTCGTCAGCTTCAGGGCCGCGTCGCGGCTGAGCGGCAGCAGCGTCTGCACGCTGCCCTTGCCGAAGCTGCGCTCACCCATAACCAGCGCACGGCGATGGTCCTGCAAGGCACCGGCCACGATTTCACTGGCGGAGGCCGAACCTTCGTCAATCAGAACGATGATCGGCAGGCCTGCCGCAACGTCGCCACGATAGACCGTTTCGGCATCGTAATAGATCGTTTCGCGGCGCGAGCGGCCGCGCTGTGACACGATCTGTCCTTCGGAAAGGAACAGGTCGGACAGCGCCACGGCCTCGTCCAGCGAACCACCGGGATTGCGGCGCAGATCGAGCACCAAGCCGCCAAGACGACCCGTTGCCTGTTCCTGCAATTCGCGCAGTCCCTGGCGCACGTCAGAACCCACGTCAGCGGAAAATTCGTTCACGGAAATATGCGCGATATTGCCGTCGATCAGTTCCCAGGTCACCGGTTCCAGTTCGATCACGCCGCGCGTCACGACGACTTCGAAACTGTCTTCACGACCCGGACGGAAGATCGTGACTTCTATATCGCTGCCGGCTGGCCCACGCATCTGGGCAACGGCATCGTTCAGTTCCAGGCCGTAAATCAGTTCGCCGTTGATGTGCGTGATGTAGTCACCGGCCTTGATGCCAGCCCCTTCAGCAGGGCTGCCACGGAACGGCGAAATGACCTTCACGGCGCCGTCGTCCATCTGCACCGAAATGCCGAGGCCCTGGTAATTGCCGTCGATCATCGTGGTCAGACGTTCCAGCGCCGTACCATCGAGATAGGCGGAATGCGGATCGAGCGCGGCAAGCATGCCGTCGATAGCACCGCGAATCAGCACCTCGTCTTCAACCGGCTCGACATAGCTCGCCTTGATGCGCTGATAGGTCGCGAACAGGCGGGCAAATTCCGGAGAGGCGCGCCCTTCAACCTGCGCAATTGCGGCGGTTGTAGCGGGCACAAGCGCGACAGCCGTGCACAGTGCGGCAGCGCGGATGGCGGGTGCAAACTTCATATTTATCGTCCTCGGCAAGGAGGGAGTCCCATACATGTATCTATCGCATGCGGGGGCTTAACGCCAGATGAGGAGAAATGGCGCCCCGTGGAGGGACATTTCATTGCAGATGGCGCAGCGGATTGACCGGCTCGCCATCGCGGCGAAGTTCGAGCGTAATGCTGGGCTGTATGGGTGCAGCAGTGCCAATTGGAGCGCCGCCCTGCACTTCCTCGCCTACTTCCACGTTTGCACGTGCAAGGCCGGTAACGAGGCTTGTCCAGCCGCCGCCGTGCTCGATAATCACGATGTTGTCATAGCCGCGATAAGGCCCGGCAAAGGCGATACGGCCCGTTGCGGGAGCCACCACCTGAGCGCCCGCGATAGGTGCGAGTGTCAGCCCCTGGCTGAGGCCCGATGCTTGCGGCGCGCCAAAACCTGACAGCGTGCGGCCAGTGACTGGCAGGATGTAGGGTGACGGTGCGCTGGCCCGCGCTTGTGAAGGCGCAGCGGAAGGTGCCGTGGCCAGTTCGGCCTCTTCCGGCCTGCTGGGACGCAGGATAGGTCCTGGCAAAGCGGCGAGACGCTGGCGGAGAGCGGCTGCTCGATCAAGCTCGTTGACGAGGCCGTTCAGGTCGCGCGCCTGCTCGGCGAGAGCGAGCGCCCGGTCTGTTTCGCGGCTGGCGGAGCCTCCGGCGGCGCGGGCGGCGAGGCGCTGCCGTGTCTCGATCTCGGCCAATTCCTCTTGTCGCTGGGCAAGCGTCTGTTCCTCGGCTTCCAGCACCTGCGCCGCTGCCACGGCTTCGCGCCGCAATTCACGCGAACGCTCGATCCGCGTGCGCAGATCGGCGGTGCCCGCCTGCACTTGCGGCACGGTGTCGTGGAGCATCGCGCGCAAGTAGACGACGTCCTTCACCGAACCGGGTCGCATGATCGAAAGCGCCAACGGACGGCGGGAAAACTGCTGGAGCGCGGCGGTAAGCTGGACGACGGGCTGCTGTTCGCGCCCCAATACCTCGCGCAGGTTTGCCTGCTCGCGGTCGATCATCGAAATACGCGCCCTTGCTGCAACGATCCCCGCTTCGGCCTGCTGGATGCGCGCCGCGAGAGCGGCGGCCCGCCGGGCGGCGCGCTCTGCCGCATCCTCGGCAGCTTGCGCTTCTTCCTCGAACCGTTCGCTGCGCGCCTCGGCATTCTCGCGTTCTGCCAGGGCTTCGGCGAGAGCTGCGCGCATATCCTCCGGGCTTTGCGTGGCAGGGCTGCTCTGGGCGAAGACGGCGGCTGCGCAGAAAGCGAGTGAACCGATCAGGAGGGCGGCGCGGTGCATCGCGCGCTATCCTGCCCGATGATAGGGATGTCCGGCAAGAATGCTGGTGGCACGAAACAGCTGTTCCGCCAGCATCGCACGGGCAAGCAGGTGCGGCCAGGTGGCCTTGCCGAAAGAAATGAGCAGGTCCGCCTCGTCACGCTCTTGCGCCGAGTGTCCGTCCGCCGCGCCGAGCACGAAGCGGCATTCGCGCATGCCATCGTCGCGCCAGCGCTCGAGGATTTTGGCAAATTCTTCGGAGCCGAGATTCTTGCCGCGCTCATCCAGCAGCACGGTCTTGAACGGGGATTGCGGTTCGGGAATCCGCCCGCCGGTTTCGGGCAATTCGGTGAATTTCAAGGGCCACTGGATGCGCTTGGCATAGCGCTCGACCAGTTCTTCCTCAGGAGAACGGGCGATCTTTCCGCGAGCAATTACATGTAAAAGCATGACAAGCGCTCTATCGGTCCGCGGCCAGCGGACCGCAAGGCCAAAGGGCCGCCCGCAGTGTGCGCCGCCATGCAGCGCGTCTAGCGAGGACGAAGCCGCGAAGGCGGCTTCGCAGACAAATCAGGCCGAACCCATCTTCCGCGTCTCGCCATCTTCACCGAAGCCCCACATGCGCTCCAGGTTGTAGAAGCTGCGCACTTCGGGGCGGAAGAGGTGGACGACGACGTCGCCGGCATCGATCAGCACCCAGTCTGCCGTCGGCAGGCCTTCGATGCGCGGGCTCGGTTCGCCAGCCTGCTTCAGCCTCTCTGCCAGCTTGTGCGCCATTGCGGCGACCTGCCGGGTCGAGCGGCCCGAGGCGACGACCATGTGGTCGGCGATCGAGCTTTTGCCGTCGAGCGGGATGGAGACGATTTCCTGCGCCTGGTCGTCATCGAGCTGTTCAAGAACAAGGGCGTGGAGAGAGCCGGGTTCGGCGTGAATGGTGGTTTCTAGATCAGGCATGGATAGGATGGTTGCTGTTGCGGGGCGTTTGCCTGTGTCGGCGGAACGCGTCGGCGCTCCTGTGTTGGCTTGGCTCATCGCGAAAGGTCATGCTCCGTATATGGGGTGAAGGACAACAGCGTAAAGGGCCGGGCGCCTCACGCGTCCGCCCCCGTATCGCCGTCATGTATGAGGGAATGCGTAATTTCATCCCGTGGCGGAGAACCGGAATAGTTGTCCGCCCAGTGAGGATCCGCCCGGCGTATTTGTGTGGCCGAACGCGGATCGGGATCGAAACGCAACTCTATCAGCGCTGGTGCGCTCCATTCGCCCCGGTTGCGTAATCCGGCTGCGGACAACCGGTAGTCTCGCAGCCAGGCTCTTGCGGGGCTCGCAAGAGCGTCATCTTCATACCCCGGGCGGGCGATTACGGCAATGGGCATTTCCCGCGCGATCTGCCGCCAGCTGCGCCACTTGTGGAATTGTGCCAGATTATCAGACCCCATCAGCCATACGAAACGGCGGCGTGGATAGCGTCTCTTGAGAGCGCGCAGCGTGTCGACGGTATATCGCGTGCCCAGCTCGCGCTCGATTGCTGTCACTTTGATCGGAGCGCGTTTGCTCGCCGCCTTGGCGGAGCGGACGCGAGCCGAAAGCGGGGCCATGCCCTTCTTCGGTTTCAGCGGATTTCCGGGCGAGACCATCCACCACACTTCGTCCAGCCCCAGCGCGGCGATGGTGAAAAGGGTGATGCGGCGATGGCCTGCGTGGGCGGGGTTGAAGCTACCGCCCAGAAGACCCGTAATCGGACCTTTCATCAGCTGGGCTTGCGACCGGAATCGCGTCGGGGCGAAACGCGGAAGCCATGACGGGTTTCCTGGGATTTCAGCGCCCAGGCTGGGTACTCGTCGTCGAGCCGGCCGATAGCGTCCAGTTCCGCAAGTTCTTCGGATGAGAGTTCGATGTCGGTGGCGGCAAGATTTTGTGCCAATTGCTCCTTGCGTTTCGCACCAACAATAACCGAAGTGGTTACAGGCTGGTGGAGAAGCCAGGCCAGCGCGATTGCTGGAACCGTCACCTCGTGGCGCTGTGCCATAGGGCGCATGACTTCCACGGCTTTCGCTGCCAAGCCCTTGTCTCCCTTGGGAAAATCAATTTTCGCCCGGCGCCCCTCGCCACTTACGTCGCCTTCCGCATCAAAGTCATACTTGCCGGAAAGCAGACCGCCCAGAAGCGGGCTCCATACCATCAGACCGAGGCCCTCGGACTGCATCATGGGCACGAGTTCGCGCTCCAGTTCACGGCCCGTCACGGCGTAAAGCGCCTGGTTTGAGACGAACTTGTCCCATCCGCGCCGCTCGGCAATGCCCAGCGCCTTGGCAATTTGCCACGCCGCCCAGTTTGAAACGCCGATGTAGCGCGCGCGGCCCGAGCGAACGATGTCCTCCATCGCGCGCAGCCCTTCTTCCATCGGGGTGTTCGGGTCCCAGCCATGAATTTGGTAGAGATCGACGTGATCGAGTTGCAGCCGCTCCAGGCTGGCGTCGATCTGGTTCATCATGTGGTAGCGCGAATAGCCGCCGTCGTTCGGGCCTTCGCCCATCGGGCCCATGCCCTTCGTGGCGATCACCACCTGATCGCGGGCAACACCGGAATTGCGCAGCGCGACACCGACGTATTCCTCGCTCTGGCCCGCCGAATACACGTTGGCCGTGTCGATGAAGTTCACACCGGCATCCAGCGCCTGCTTCAGCAGCGCGGTGGAACCGGCCTGATCCAGATCATGCTGGAAGAAGGCGGAAGGGGCAGTTCCGAACGTCATCGTGCCAAGGCACAGTTCGGAAACGACCAGGCCAGAATTGCCGAGCCTGTTGTAGCGCATGTCTGCCCCTCCCCCTCGTGATCTTCGTTACGGGCGAGCCTGCCCTTCGCCAAGCACCTGCCACTTGTAAGTGGTCAGGCCTTCAAGAGCCACGGGGCCACGTGCATGCAGGCGGCCGGTCGCAATGCCGATCTCGGCACCCAGCCCGAATTCGCCGCCATCGGCAAACTGGGTGGAGGCATTGTGCATCACGATGGCGCTGTCGACTTCCGCGAGGAAGCGGTCCTTGGCTTCTTCGTTTTCGGTGATGATCGCTTCGGTATGGCCAGACGAATGGGCGGCGATGTGCTCCATCGCCTCGTCAATGTCGTCGACGATTTTCACCGAGAGGATCGCATCGAGATACTCGGTATCCCAGTCCTCTGCCGTGGCGGGCTTTACGCGGGAATCGAGTTGCTGTGCACGCTCGTCACCACGCAATTCGCAACCTGCATCGGCAATGGCGGCCAGCACCTTTGCGCCTTCGGGAAAGCGTGAATCGATCAGCAGCGTTTCCATCGCACCGCAGATACCGGTGCGACGCATCTTCGCGTTCACCGCGATCTCGCGCGCCATTTCCGGATTGGCGTCAGCATGGATGTAGGTGTGGCAAATACCGTCAAGGTGGGCGAGCACCGGAACGCGGGCATCTTGCTGGACGCGCGCGACAAGGCCCTTGCCGCCGCGCGGCACGATCATGTCGACGAGGCCGGCAGCCTTGAGCATCGCGCCTACGGCTTCACGGTCTTGCGTCGGCATGAGCTGGATCGCCTCGGCAGGAAGGCCAGCTTCGCTCAGACCCTTGGCAAATGCGGCATGTAGCGCACGGTTTGAATGAATTGCCTCGCTACCGCCACGCAGAAGTGCGGCATTGCCGGAACGCAGGCACAAGGCCGCAGCGTCGGCAGTCACGTTCGGGCGACTTTCATAGATGATGCCGATGAGGCCGATCGGAATGCGGCGGCGAACGAGTGTCATTCCGCCTGGGGCTTCGGTGCGAGCGATTTCCTCGCCCACGGGATCAGGAAGGCTGGCGACGTTTTCGATCGCGCTGGCAATCGCCTCAAGGCGATCATCGTCCAGCTTCAGACGGTCGAGCATGGCGCCCGTTAGGCCGCGGCCTTCGCCTGCAGCCATGTCCTTGGCGTTGGCTTCGAGGATGCTGGCAGCATCGGCGCGGATAGCTTTCGCGGCTGCGCGCAGGCCTGCAGCCTTCTCCTCGTCGGTTGCGCGGGCCAGCTTTCGCTGGGCTGCTCGACCCTTTTTGGCAAGGTCTTCAATGAGTTGGGTGAAATCGGTCTTTTCGAGTGTCTCAGTTGTCATGGAACCCCTTTTATCATGCGCGGATGTGCCTGTCAGGGCGAATCGGTTGGACCGGTCTGAGCGCAAGGCAAAGCCTGATCCGCCGAATAGTTCCCGGCTCGGCACAATTTTTTCTCAATAATGTAACGTTTCACCGCGCGATCGGTTCAACTCGCCCCAAAGGTTAATTTCTGCCCTTGGCCTGAGAGGCCCCTTCGGTATCCCTGTCACCACACAAAATTAAACGGACGGACGGGGTCGTTTTGGCAAAAGAATCGACGGGTGGTTTCCTGGACCGCTTGCGCACATGGTTTCCCGAACGGGAATTCTTCATGCGCTCGCAGGGCCAGGTTCGCTTCCTTACCATAACCACGAAAATGCAGATGACTGCGGCAGGCACCGTTGCCGCCGTTACCCTGGGCTGGGTCGTTTCCATGGGCGTCATGGGCATCAACCAGTGGCAGGCGAGCGCGGAACGCGACTCGCTGCTGGAACGCCAGGCCACCGTCGCCACCAAGGAAGAGCGTTTCGCCGCCTATTCCGAAGACATCGCCGCCACCGTCGCCGATCTCGAGGCACGTCAGGAACTGCTCGACGGCATCGTGGAAATGCTTCCCGAAGACATCATGACCGATGTCGATCACACCGTCACCGATTCCGCGGCCGAGAGCGAAGAGCTGATCAGCATGATCCGCGAAGTCTTCCCCGAAGCGGAAGGCCTTGCCCGCATGGAAGCCCGCCAGCTGGCATTCGCCGAACGCCTGACGCTCTATGCGGATCGCCGCTCGGCCCGCGCCGAGGAAGCGATCCGCCAGCTTGGTCTCGATCCGCGCGCGGTGATGCGCGCCAACGAAAGCGCCATGGGTGGTCCGCTGGAAAGCCTCGCTTCCGAAGGCGACGGCACGCTTGATCCGCGCTTCGAGCGTCTCGGCATGAGCCTCGCTCGCATGAGTGCGCTGGAACGCGGCCTGAACCAGATCCCGCAGGTTATGCCTGCCGACCTCAATTCAATTTCCTCGGGCTTCGGTTATCGCCGTGACCCGTTCCGTGGCACCGCCGCGATGCACCGTGGTCTCGATTTCCGCGCACCGCATGGTTCGCCCATTCACGCCGCTGCCGATGGCCGTGTCCAGTTCGTCGGCTGGAAAAACGGTTACGGCAAGGTGGTCGAGATCGATCACGGCGCAGGCCTCGTTACCCGTTATGCCCACATGTCGCGCTTCAACGCGCAGGTGGGTGCCAATGTCACCGCCGGTGACGTGATCGGTGCCATTGGCAGCACCGGCCGTTCCACCGGCCCGCACCTTCACTTCGAAGTGCGTATCAACAACAACGCGGTAAACCCGCGCCCCTTCCTGGAGACAGCCCCCCATGTTCTCGAGCAAGTCCGAGCCGAATTCGCCCCCGGAAGCACCGAAGGCGAGGTCCAGGTCGATGGCTAATCCCGGCGGCACCTTTTCCGTGATCGGCCCCGATGTCACCATTCGCGGCGATATCGAGGCGTCGGTCGACCTTCATGTCGATGGCAAGGTCATCGGCAACATCGAATGCGCCAGCCTCGTGCAGGGCGAAAGCAGCCGCGTAGAAGGCGAGATCAAGGCCGAGAGCGCCCGCCTTTCGGGCGAGGTGAAAGGCACGATCGAAGTGCGCAATCTCGTTGTGCTGAAAAGCGCGCAGATCGAAGGCGATGTCAGCTATGACACGCTGACGATCGAACAGGGCGCGTCGGTCGATGGCCGCTTCGCCCCGCTGCGCGCAAAGGCAAGCAAGCCCGCTGCGGAGGACAAGAAGGCTGAAGGCCAGCCGGGTCTCTCGCTCGCAGGCTAGATCAGACTACAATTTGTGGAGGGGTGGGGCGGTCCGTTGGGCCGCCCCTTCTCGTTTGAGCGTCAGCTCAATTTTCGCAAAGCGGGCGATTAGCCCTGATTGGCTTCGGTCTCGCCCTGCTCTTCTGCAGCACGCTTCGCTTCGAGCCATGCTTCGGCTTCGGCTTCCTGCGCGGCTTCTGCTGCAGCCTTGGCCGCTTCCTCACGCTCACGGCGCAGTTCGGCGATCAGTTCCTGCTTGTCGTCACGCGGGGCGACAGGTGCAGCGACTTCCGTCTCTTCACCTTCAACACCAGCCGGCTCGTTCGCGGCGGCACGCTTGGCAGCCTTGGCCACGGCGGCATCCAGTTCGCGCTGCGAGCACAGGCCCAGCGTAACCGGGTCCTTGGGCTGGATGTTGGAGATGTTCCAGTGGCTACGCTCGCGAATCGCATTGATCGTGTTGCGCGTGGTGCCGATCAGCTTGCCGATCTGCGCGTCGGAGATTTCCGGGTGATTGCGCAGAATCCAGGCGATGCCGTCGGGCTTGTCCTGACGCTTCGACACAGGGGTGTAACGCGGGCCCTTGGTGCGGCTCACGTCGACAGGGGCCTTCTGCATCTTCAGCTTGTAATTGGAATCGGCCTGGCCACGCTCGATTTCCTCGTGCGTGAGCTCACCCGAATGCACGGGGTCGCGGCCGGTATACTTGGCGCTTGCCAGATCGTCCGCCATTGCCTGCACCTCAAGGATATGCAGACCGCAGAAGTCCGCGATCTGGGTAAAGCTGAGTGCAGTATTGTCCACCAGCCAGCTGGCGGTGGCATGGGGCATCAGGGGCGTGGGCTGGTCAGCCACAGCAGTTCTCCAAACTGGAAATAAAAGGGCCGCCCCTCGCGGGACGGCCTTGGTCGCGTCAGCATGTAGAGCAGTTGGGGCCAATCGGCAAGGTTTTGCGACTCCGGCGCTCAGGCGGGCGCATGGGACAGCCCCTCGCGTTCCGCCTCGCGCGCTATGGGAGCGAGGCCGGAGAAGAACTGGTCGGTGCTCGCAGCCCATGTGAACTGGCGCCCGATGGAATGGCAACGCGAACGTTCGAGCCTGATCGCACCGGCAATCGCATCTCCAAGCCTGTCTGCCATGACGCCGCTTGCCGGTTCGAGCACGTCGAGCGGGCCGGGAACGGGATAGGCCGCCACCGGCGTGCCGCAGGCCAGCGCCTCGATCATCACTAGCCCGAACGTGTCGGTCTTGCTGGGAAAGACGAACACGTCCGCCCCCGCGTAACACGCGGCCAGCGCATGGCCGGTCTGCTTGCCGAGGAAATGCGCTTCGGGAAATCTGGCGTGCAGCTTCTCCAGCGCAGGTCCGCTGCCGACGACGACCTTGGAGCCTGGATGGTTGTTGGAGAGGAAGGCCTCGATGTTCTTCTCCACCGCCACTCGCCCGACGTAGAGCTGGATCGGACGCGGCAGCTTGAAGAACAGGTCCGGCGGCGCGTGATCCGGGTGGAAAGTATCAATGTCCACGCCGCGGCCCCAGTGGTGCAGCGGACCGATGCCTTGCTGGCGCAGTTCTTCTCGAATCGTCTCGGTCGCGACCATCGTCCGTGAGGCCGGGGCGTGGAAGCGGCGAATGAGAGGCCAGAACCAGCTGGCGGGCAGACCCGTCCGGCTCGCGATATAGTCGGGAAACTGGGTGTGGTACGCGGTTGTGAAGGGGTAGCCCTTGCGCACGCAGTAACGCCGCGCCGCCCAGCCGAGTGGACCTTCGGTGGCGATATGGATGGTGTCGGGGCGAAACCGCTCCAGCCGCTTTGCCACAGTGCGAGGACCGGCCAGAGCCAGCCGTATCTCGGGATAGGACGGTGCAGGGATAGATCGATAGAGATCGGGCGATGTCACCTCGACCTCGTGCCCGCGGCTGCGCAGTTCGTCGATCACCGTATCCAGCGTGCGCACAACGCCGTTCACTTGCGGGTGCCAGGCGTCGGTGACGAGAGCTATCTTCATCGTGCCACCTTTCCCCGACTGCTCAGGCGGCTTGCGCCACGGCGGGGCATTGCTGCCGTTCTCGCTCCTCGCGCTTCGCGATTTCCTCGGGCCAGTTGAGAATTTCCATCGTTCCGTCAGCATGTTCGACAAGGGCATTGCAGCCCTCGACCCAGTCACCGTCGTTCCAATACTCAATGTCGTCGAACATGCGGTGCTCGGCCGTGTGGATGTGGCCGCAAACTACGCCGTCCACGCCGCGCTCGGCAGCGGCGCGAGCGACCACCTCCTCGTACTTGCCGATGAACTCGACCGCGTTCTTCACCTTGTGCTTGGCCATCTTGGAAAGCGACCAGTAGGGCAGGTCCAGCTTGCGGCGCACGGCGTTCACCCAGTGGTTCACGCCCATCATGAAGTGGTAAAGCGCGTCGCCCAGGAAGGCGAGCCAGCGATGCGAGAGCATGACGGCGTCGAATTCGTCTCCGTGCAACACCATCAGGCGGCGCCCGTCTGCGGTATCGTGAAACGCGGCGCGGCGAATCTCGATGCCGCCGAAGTGCAGACCCGTGAACTGGCGGAACATCTCGTCGTGGTTGCCGGGAATGTAGACGATGCGCGTGCCACGCTTGGCCCGCTTCAGGATACGCCACACGATGTCGTTATGCGCATCGGGCCAGTAAAACTTCTTTTTCAGGCGCCAGCCGTCGATGATGTCGCCCACCAGATACATCGTCTCGCTATCGACGTTGTCGAGGAAGTCGATCAGCAGGTCGGCATTGCAGCCTTTCGTGCCGAGATGGATGTCTGAAATCCAGATCGTGCGATACTTGCGCCGTCCTTCGGGGGATCGTTCGGGAATGCTCGGCTTGTGCCGCTCCAAATCGGGGAAGGCCGAGCCCCCCCCGCCATTGCCGAATTCGCCTTCGAGATAATTGCCAAACATGATGCGCGCCTCGTCGCTGCCTGTCTGGCTATCAGCCTATGAGTCCTCGATATTACACCGTGGTCACAGTTTGGAGGCAGTTCGGCGACAGTGTGACGCTTTGGAGTCAGCGCACGACATAGGGCTGCGGCGCGATCCAAGGCGATGGCATGTTGTAAGGTACGGTGATGAACACCGCCTCCACCTCGGCGATCTGACCATCGATGATCTTGAACATTTCCAGCAATGCAAAGCTGTGCGGGAAGTGGAAGATCGAATCGTGCTGGCTGCCATCGGTCCAGGTCACTTCGGTCATGCGGCCCGAGTGATCGATGAAACCGCCTGCAACGACCAGACCCTTCTGCTCGTCCACCAGCGGGAAGCGACGGTCGCGTAATCGATCGTCGTACTTGTACTGGCCAAGCCGGAATTGATCCGCCGTGCCCATTGCGGCGATGGGGTAGCCTTCGATCTCCACGTTGGTCGTTTGCAGGCCGTTCTCGATGCGGTCGCAATCGTCGGTGAAGTGCGTGAACAGTTTGCCGTCGTTGAGTTGCAGCGTATCGAAATAGCCGTTGGCGAGCGCGATCATCCGCTCCCGCCCGACACGTTGGCCTTCCGGCACGTCCGCCAGCAAACGTTCGCGCGGACGGCGATCGAGGTCGATGACAGGAAACGGCCCGAGTTCATGCGGACGGCAGATTACGGCCTCCGCCTCTGCGATCCGGCCTTCGTTCACCTTCAGACGCAGGCACATGACCGCCGTATCGGGGCCTTCCACGATGAAACCGAACCAGCAGACCTGTCCGGTGGCTGGGTCAGCCGCTTTCAGATCGTAGTCGCGCGGGATTGCGGTCGCGGTGTTCCAGACGCCGTCGCCAACGGCCAGTTGCACGTTGTTCTCGGTAAAGACCACTTGCTCGGCCCATGGCACTTGCGAGGCATCGCGCGCTGCCAGCGCATCGAGAAAGCGATCCATGTGGGCGCAGAGTTCGTCGCGCGAAATTGCGGCATTTGGCATCGAGTTCGCCATCACGCGGCACCTCCAGCGACATTGAGCACGATCTTGCCGACATGTTCGCCCGCTTCCATTCGAGCGTGAGCGGCGGAGGCGTCGGCCAGCGTAAAGGTCTGGTCCATTACCGGGCGCAGTTCGCCGCTTTCGACCAGCGGCCAGACCTCGCGGAACAGTTCGTCCGCAAGCATGCCCTTGAACACGTTGGTGCGCGGGCGCAGCGTCGATCCGGTGATCGACTGGCGGCGCACCATCATCTTGGCAATGTTGATCTCGGACTTCGGCCCGCCCAGCATGGCAATGATAACAAGGCGGCCATCCTCGCCCAGCGCATCCAGATTGCGCTGGGTGTAGCTGCCCGCAACCACGTCCAGGATCAGTTCAACGCCCTTGCCGCCGGTGAAGTCCGTAACTTCCTCGACGAAATCCTGCGACTTGTAATTGATGGCTAGGTCCGCACCGACCTTGCGCGATGCCGCTGCCTTCTCGTCCGAACCGGAAGTCGTGATTACTTTCAGGCCGAACAGCTTTGCCAGCATGGTCGCCATGGTGCCGATGCCCGAGGTGCCGCCATGGATCAGGATCGTCTCCCCGTCGCGGGCATAGCCGCGCTGGAAGACGTTGTGCCACACGGTGAACAGCGTCTCCGGGATCGCCGCTGCCTCTGCCATGGAAAGGCCGGGTGGCACCGGCAGACAATGTTCAGGCCGGGCAATACAATATTCGGCGTAGCCACCGCCGTTTGTCAGCGCGCAGATGCTCTTGCCCATCTCGCCCGGATCGACTCCTTCACCCAGCGCCACAATCTCACCCGAGATTTCCAGCCCCGGCAGGTCCGACGCGCCCTTGGGCGGGGGATAGGAACCGGCGCGCTGCAGGCAATCGGGGCGATTGACGCCCGCGTGGCTCACGCGAACCAGCACCTCGCCCTGCCCCGGTACAGGCACTTCGCGCGACTCGACTTTCAATACTTCCGGCCCGCCCGGCTCGCTGATGGCGACAACGGACATGGTCTGCGGCAATTCGTGGGCCACCAAGGCTCCCCCTGTTCAACGCCTTACGTGATGCACAGTCCTAGGGGCGCCCACCATTGACAGCAAGCGCCTCCATGGTGATGTTGCACTGCAATGGAAGACGACCTTCCCCGGATGCGTTCCGACGCCGCCGGCCAGTTGGCCGGAGAAAGCCTCGACAGCTATTCGCAGGACGAGCTGTTGGCGCGCATCCAGCTGCTGGAGGCGGAAATCGCCCGCGTGAAAACGCATCACGGCAAGGCGGACGCGCACCGGAAGTTCGCAGACGCGCTGTTCAAGCCAAGAGAGACGGACTGATGGGCCGCCTCTGGCCCTACACACCTCTCGAAATCGCGCAGACGCGCACCATATTCTCTTTAACCCATACTGCAGGCATGCCCGCTTGCAGGTTTACCCACCGCGTTAGGGCGAAATTCACCAAGCCCCTCGCACACTCGCCCATCCGCCCCGCCATGGCCTGAGGCCAGCCAAGGATTACCATGCCAAGTTTTGCGCAGAACCTCGAAAAGACCCTCCACACCGCCATCCAGCACGCGATCGACCGTAGCCATGAATACGCTACGCTCGAACACCTACTGCTGGCGCTGGTGGACGATGACGATGCGGCGGAGGTGATGAACGCCTGCGGTGTCGACATGGAGGAACTGACGGGCGTGGTCCGCCAGTATCTCGACCAGGAATACCAGTCGCTGAAGACCGACGAGGATGCGGACCCGCAGCCCACCGCCGGTTTCCAGCGGGTGATCCAGCGCGCCATCCTGCACGTACAGTCCTCGGGCAAGGACACGGTGACGGGCGCGAACGTGCTGGTGGCACTATTCTCCGAGCGTGACAGCTACGCGGTCTATTTCCTGCAGCAGCAGGACATGAGCCGCCTCGATGCGGTTAGCTTCATCAGCCATGGGATTGGCAAGGGTGGCCGCCAGATCGAGGATCGCTCGCCCGGCGGCACCGAAGAGGAATCGCAGGCGCGCGGCGAGGAAAAACCGGAAAAGAACAAGAAGGATTCCGCCCTCGACCAGTTCTGCGTCAACCTCAACCAGAAGGCGCTGGACGGCAAGGTCGACCCACTGATCGGCCGCGGCCCCGAAGTCGACCGCACTGTGCAGATCCTCTGCCGCCGGTCCAAGAACAACCCGCTCTACGTGGGCGATCCGGGCGTCGGCAAGACGGCAATTGCCGAAGGTCTTGCCCGCAAGATCGTGGAAGGCGACGTGCCCGAAGTTCTGGAAGATGCCGTCATCTTCGCGCTCGACATGGGCGCGCTGCTGGCAGGCACCCGCTATCGCGGCGATTTCGAGGAGCGATTGAAGCAGGTCGTCAACGAGCTCGAAAAAATGCCGGAAGCCATTCTGTTCATTGACGAAATTCACACGGTGATCGGTGCAGGCGCAACAAGTGGCGGGGCGATGGACGCCTCGAACCTGCTGAAGCCGGCGCTTTCTTCGGGTGCGATCCGTTGCATCGGTTCGACCACCTACAAGGAATTCCGCAACCACTTCGAAAAGGACCGTGCCCTGCTGCGCCGGTTCCAGAAGATCGACGTGAACGAGCCGACGATCGAGGACACGATCAAGATCCTCAAGGGCCTCAAGAGCGCCTTCGAGGAGCATCATGGCGTGAAGTACACGCCCGATGCGCTGAAGACCGCCGTCGAGATGAGCGCTCGCTACATCAACGACCGCAAGCTGCCTGACAAGGCGATCGACGTGGTCGACGAAGTTGGCGCGATGCAGATGCTGGTTCCGCCCAGCCGCCGCCGCAAGACGATCACCGCCAAGGAGATCGAGAAGGTCGTGGCGACGATGGCGCGCATCCCGCCGAAATCCGTGTCCAAGGACGACAAGAAGGCGCTCGGCAGCCTCGAGAAGGACCTGAAGCGCGTGGTCTATGGCCAGGACGAGGCGATCGAACGCCTCTCGACCGCCATGAAGCTGTCGCGTGCCGGCCTTCGCGAAGCGGACAAGCCCATCGGCTCGTTCCTGTTCTCCGGCCCGACCGGCGTCGGCAAGACCGAAGTCGCGCGCCAGCTGGCGAACATCATGGGCATCGAGCTCAAGCGTTTCGACATGTCGGAATACATGGAGCGGCACAGCGTCTCCCGCCTGATCGGCGCGCCTCCGGGCTATGTCGGTTACGACCAAGGCGGCCTGCTGACCGATGCCATTGACCAGCACCCGCACTGCGTGCTGCTGCTCGACGAAATCGAGAAGGCGCACCCGGACCTGTTCAACATCTTGCTGCAGGTGATGGATAACGGCAAACTGACCGACCATCACGGCAAGACCGTCGACTTCCGCAACGTGGTCCTCATCATGACGACCAACGCGGGCGCTTCGGACGCAGCCAAGCAGGGCATCGGCTTTGGTGCCGGGCAGAAGACGGAAGCTTCGGAAGAAGCGGTGAAGAAGATGTTCACCCCCGAATTCCGCAACCGCCTCGATGCTGTCGTGCCGTTCGGTTACCTGGGTCAGGAAACCATCAGCCGCGTGGTCGACAAGTTCATCCTGCAGCTGGAGCTTCAGCTGGCCGAGCAGAACGTCCACATCCAGTTCGACGGCGATGCCCGCGAATGGCTGGGCAAGCGCGGCTATGACAAGCTGATGGGCGCACGCCCGATGGCACGCCTGATCCAGGAGAAGGTGAAACAGCCGCTGGCCGAGGAACTCCTGTTCGGCAAGCTGGCCGGTGGCGGCGAAGTGCATGTCAGCGTAAAGGACGAGAAGCTCGCCTTCGAACTGACCCCGGCACCGCCCAAGACCAAGCCGAAGCGCAAGCGCAAGCCCGCTGCAAAGAAGGCTGCGCCCAAGAAGCCGGAAACGCCCGCAGCCGACAAGGATGCCGGCAGCGATGGTGGCAAGGATTCGAAGGACTAGGCGGCAGGCGCGGCGCGGGTTAGGCTCGCGTCATGAAGCTGAAAACTGCAATCGCAATCATGGCGGCGGGGGCTCTGGCTCCCGCCGCTTCTCTTTGGGCACAAGGCCCTGCTCCACTCCACGAACGTACTGCGCAGACCGACCTGCCGCTGGAAAGCGCGCGGGCGTCGATGCATTTGCAGCATCTTTTCCTTTCCATCGCCGTGCAGCCTGAAATGAAGCGCATCGAAGGCACCGCCTTCTACCGTGTCATACCACGAGCAGACCTTGCCGAGTTCCAGTTCGATCTCGACCCTCGCTACACAGTCAGCCGTGTGGAGATTGATGATGTGGCGCTCTCTCCTGCCGACTGGAACAATCCCGACGGATTGCTTACCGTAGCCCTGCCCCAGCCAGTGGCTGTCGGCGAACCGGTTATGGTCTTGATCGACTATGCCGGCGTGCCTAACGAGGCTGCGAACCCGCCATGGGGTGGCGGATTCGTCTGGTCTGAAACCGAAGCCGGTCAGCCGTGGATCGCAACCGCAGTCCAAGGCGAAGGGTGCGATCTTATCTGGCCCTGCATCGATCATTCCTCGCACCGTATAGATACGCTCGACATGATGGTGACAGTACCGGATGGGTTGATTGTAGCCGGGAATGGTCGCCAAATCGGCACATCAGATAATGGCGACGGCACGACCACTTTCCGTTGGCAAGCGCGCGATCCCAGCAATTACGGCATTACCTTGCAGATCGCGCCATACGAAGTTGCGCGGCACGACTACGAAAGCGTCTTCGGCAACACATTCCCCCTGGTCTTCTGGCACCTGCCGAATCATGCCGAAGGTGCGAACCGCATGCTGGACGAAATGGCCGACCAGATCGACTTCATGGAAAGCCTTTTCGGTCCCTATCCCTTCGGCGACGAAAAGGCGGGCGTGGCGGAGACACCGCACCTTGGAATGGAGCATCAAACGATCAATGCCTACGGCAACGGCTTCCAGCCCGAGGCATACGGCCACGACTGGCTGCTGCAGCACGAATTTGCCCACGAGTGGTTTGCCAACCAGCTGCGCAACGAGACGATCAATCACATGTGGCTGGCAGAAGGGTTCACCACGTGGACCCGGCCGCTTTACCTCGAATGGTCGCGCGGCGAGATGTTCTACGACGCGGAGATGTGGCGCTCGCGCCAACGGGTGTGGAGCCGCGTTCCACTTGTCCCGCCGGAAGGCGAACTGCCCGACTACAACGACCGCGAGGCGATGTGGGGCGACGATATCTACTTCAAGGGCGCCTGGATCCTGCACACGTTGAGGAGCCTTGTCGGCGACGACGTCCTCTTACCGGCAATTACGCGGCTTACCTACGGCACCGACGATCCCCGGCCCGGCGAAATCAGCCCCGTGAACCGCACGACGGACGATTTTCGATCAATTCTCGAAGAATTGAGCGGGCGAGACCTGGACTGGTTCTTCGATGCTTACCTCTATCAGGCGGCACTGCCCGATCTCGTGGCGACACGAGACGGGGCGACACTGAGGCTTGAGTGGCAAACACCGTCCGACCTCGCGTTCGAAATGCCGGTGGATGTCCGCGTCGAGGGTCAGGTGCGCACCGTCGACATGGTCGAAGGCCGCGGCCAACTCGACCTCGGCAATAGCGAAGCGCACTATCTGGTCGATCCGGCGAACCGCATCCTCAAGTACGACGCAGCTATCGAGGCCTGGCAGAATCGCGATTCCGAAGACTGATCCGGAACGAAACTTGCGCGGCGCAACTTTTTAGGTGGCAATGACAGCACCTTTCTCATGGATCAGGCCCGAACCACACGGCGTACACATCGTACCAGCCGACGTGTGGATCGATCCGTCCAGGGCAGTCGACACGGCGCTGGTTACGCACGGTCATGCCGACCATGCGCGCGGCGGGCACGGCAAGACCGTCGCCACCACGGAAACGCTGGCGATCATGGAATTGCGTTACAACACCCGCGAGGGTGCGACGCCTGTCGAATATGGCGAGACGATCCGGTTGAGCGGCGGCGTTGATGCCACTTACGTTCCCGCAGGGCATGTTCTGGGCAGCGCGCAGATCCTGCTGGAACACGCGGGCGAGCGCGTCGTCATAACCGGCGATTACAAGCGCAGGCCAGACCCCACTTGTCCGCCGTTTCAGGTGACGCCCTGCGATATCTTCATCACCGAGGCGACCTTTGGCCTCCCGTTGTTCACCCATCCGCCGATAGAGGACGAAATGGCAAAGTTGCTCGGGCGGCTGGAAGCGCATCCCGATGCCTGCGTGCTGGTGGGCGCCTATGCACTGGGCAAGGCGCAGCGAGTGATTGCCGAGTTGCGTGCTGCCGGACACAGGCAGCCAATCTATCTCCACGGCGCGATGGAAAAGATGTGCCGCCTCTACGAAGAATTCGGCGTGGATCTTGGCGAGCTTCGCCTCGTATCCAATCACGAGAAGGACGACATGCGCGGCCATGTCGTCGTCTGCCCGCCTTCCGCTCTCAACGATCGCTGGAGCCGCCGCCTCCCCGATCCTATCACAGCCATGGCGAGCGGTTGGATGCGCGTTCGCCAACGGGCCAGGCAGCGCAATGTCGAACTACCGCTGGTCATTTCCGATCATGCCGACTGGAATGAGCTCACCCGCACTATCGAAGAGGTGAACCCGCACGAAACCTGGATCACGCATGGGCGCGAGGAAGCACTGCTGCGCTGGCACCAGCTTCACCAGCGCCGCGCCCGCGCGCTGGCGCTCGTCGGCTACGAGGACGAGGACGACTGAGGCTTGGAAGAGTTTGCCACCCTCCTCGATGCGCTCATCTACACGCGCAGCCGCAACGAAAAGTTGCGGCTGATCGCCGAGTACTTGCGCGACACGCCTGATCCTGATCGCGGCTGGGCACTGGCCGCCCTCACCGACGGGCTCGATTTCAAGGCCGTGAAGAGCTCCACCATCCGCAATCTGCTGAAGGAGCGGGTCGACCCGGTGCTCTGGAGCCTGAGCCGCGATTTCGTGGGCGATACGGCTGAAACCGCCGCCCTGCTCTGGCCAGAGCGCGAAACTGACGTCACGGCGCCGCCGAAAGTGAGCGAAGCGGTTGAGGCGCTGTCTGGAATGACCCGCGCCAGCGTGATGGGCGAATTGCCTGTCATGCTCGACAAGCTCGATTCCGCAGGTCGCTATGCGCTGCTCAAGCTGGCGACAGGCGGCATGCGCGTTGGCGTATCGAGCCGCCTTGCCAAGGTCGCTTTCGCGCAGGCCTTCGATGTACCCGTCGATGACGTGGAGGAATACTGGCACGCGCTCGAGCCGCCCTACGCCGATCTCTTCGCCTGGGCCGCTGACGGTGCCAATCCTCCCGACACGGCGAACATGCCGCTGTTCCGCCCGTTCATGCTGGCCCACCCGCTGGAAAACACGGTCGTCAATCTCGCCGACTATGCAGCGGAATGGAAGTGGGACGGCATTCGCGTGCAGCTTGTGCACGTTGCAGGCGAGACGCGCCTCTATTCACGCAGCGGCGACGATATCAGTGCGACTTTTCCGGAGATGGTCTCGGCTCTCGAATTGCCAGCCGTGCTCGATGGTGAATTGCTGGTTCGCGGCGCGCACCAGGGCGGCGAGGAAGGCGGTGCCGCCAGTTTCAATGCCCTGCAGCAGCGGCTCGGTCGCAAGACCGTCAGCAAGAAGATGCTCACCGAAAGCCCCGCTTTCGTGCGGCTTTATGACGTGCTGATGTTGGAAGGCGAGGATTTGCGCGATCTGTCATGGGAGAAACGCCGCAAGCGTCTCGAGAAACTCATTCCGCGCCTGCCGGAGAGTCACTTCGATCTCAGCCAGCTGGTCGAGGCGCGCGACTTCGATCACCTCGCCGAAATCCGCGAGGGCGCGCGAGACGACGCCATCGAGGGGCTGATGCTGAAGCGGCGCGACAGCCTCTACGTTCCGGGGCGCAAGACGGGGCTTTGGTACAAATGGAAGCGCGATCCGCTGCTGGTCGATTGCGTGCTGATGTATGCCCAGCGCGGCAGCGGCAAGCGCTCCAGCTTCTATTCGGATTACACCTTCGGCTGCTGGGACGGCGACCCGGACGAAGGCGCGGAGCTGTTGCCCGTAGGCAAGGCCTATTCCGGATTCACCGATGCGGAACTGAAGAAGCTCGACAAGCTGGTGCGGCAGACAACGCTCAACCGCTTCGGCCCGGTGCGCGAAGTTGAGCGTACGCTGGTGTTCGAGGTTGCCTTCGATTCCGTTCACACCAGCAAGCGGCACAAGTCCGGCCTCGCCATGCGCTTTCCGCGCATCCATCGCATCCGCTGGGACAAGCCGGTGCACGAAGCGGACCGGATCGAGGCACTTCGCGCGTTGATCCGCGACTAGGCGCGATCTACGGCAGGGGCATGGACAGATTCGATCCACCCCGCCGCCGGATGGCCATTGGCATCGCGCTGCTGGCGGGCTTCGTGGATGCCGCGGGCTTCCTTCAGGTCGACGGCTATTACGTCTCCTTCATGACCGGCAACACGACTTTGCTGGCGCTCGATGTGGCGTCCGGCGCGCGGCGCGTGCTGGTACCTGCCTTGCTGATTGTCGGATTCATCCTCGGCGTGGCACTAGGCACCTGGCTGGGTGACATGCGCGAGAGCGGCCGAAAGCGCCGCGTCCTGTCCGCCGTTCTCGCACTGCTGGTGGCAGCGGCCCTCGCCCGGTCTCTGGAATTACAAGCGCCCTCGCTCGCTTGCCTGGTGCTGGCGATGGGCGCGCTCAACACCGCGCTCAGTGGCAACCGCCGAAATCCGGTCGGACTCACCTACATGACGGGCGCACTGGTTCGCGTGGGCCAGGCGATCGGCGACCGTATCAGCGGGACTAGGCCGAGTGGCTGGTCCCCCTTCATGCTGTTGTGGGCCGCTCTATTGGCGGGAGCGGTGCTGGGGGCGATAGCGGCCTTGCAGGCCCCTGCCGCCGCGCTCTGGTTTGGCGTTGCCTATGCGGCGGCGCTGCTGGTCGTCAGCGAACACCTGACCCGGCGCGAGATCTAGCGACCAATTCGGAACACCTTTTCGCGAGAAGTCGCGCCGCGCAACAACTCGACGCGCGAAGGCGCGCAACCAAGTGCCTTGGCGAGCAGGGCGATCACCGCCGCGTTGGCCGCGCCGTCCTGCGGCTTGGCGCGGACTTTCGCCTGTACCTGAGCATTCTTCAGTGTGATGCCCTCAGTCTTCGCGCCGGGCGTTACGCGCACCGCCAGCCTGCCTTCCGCATCCGCCATTGAACGAATGGCTTCGGCAGAGGGCAGATCAATCCTCGGGCGTGCCACGAATGGCCGCCAGGTGCAGCTTGGCGAGCTTGCAATAGCGTTCGGTCTGGAACCTGATCTTTTCGATCTGCGCATCGCCCTGCGTGCGGAAATACTTGGCCGGCCGGCCGATCCAGATTTCGCCCCTGCCGATTTCCTTGCCCGGGCTGAGCAGCGCGCCTGCGCCGAGCATGCCACCTTCGGCAATGCGCGAGCCGTCCATGGCAACCGCGCCCATGCCGACAAATGCGCGGTTTGCCAGCTGTGCGCCATGCACCACAGCCATGTGTCCGATCACGCAGTCCTCGCCAATGATCGTAGGCTCCCCATCGGTATCGGGGCGCGGACCTTCGACATGCAGCACACTGCCATCCTGCACGTTGCTGCGTGCGCCGATCTCGATCCGGTGGATGTCGCCGCGCAACACGCAGTTGTACCAAACGCTCGCTTCCGGACCGATTGTGACATCGCCGATGATGCGCGCGCCCGGCGCAATGAAGGCCGTGTCATGAATCTTGGGAACCTTGCCTTCATAGGGAAGGATCATGGCTCCGGGGAAACGCGCGTCGCCGAGGACGTGGCTGTGCAGGGTCAAAGGAAATTCTCCCAGACGAGATAAGGCAGGACAGACGCGTAATCGTCGGTCCAAACAGGGCCTTCGGGTTCCACAAGCAGCCGCCAGTCGGCCGTGGAGGACAGTACATTCAAAGGTTCGGGGCCGGGTGCAAGTGCAATCCAGGTAGAGGAATAGAGATCGTTGCGACGCACCGGATCGTCCTGCCAGACCATCGCACTCATTCCGCTCGCCTCCGCCAGCCGCGAAACCACTGGTTCCAGACTTACATAACGGTTCGAAGTGTGCAGCAGCAAGAGCCCGCCGGGCGCCAGTGCGCGTTCATAGATCGCCATGGCTTCCAGCGTCAGCAGATGCAGAGGGATGGCATCGGACGAGAAAGCGTCGATCACGAGAATGTCGAAGCTGTCGGCCGGCAGGTCCTCAAGGCGCAGGCGCGCGTCGCCCATCTGCATGTTCGCATCGGGCGCGCACTGGTCGAGGAAGGTGAACTCGCCATCGCGCGAGAAATGCAGAACCGTCGGGTCGATCTCGAAGAAGGTCCATTGCTGGCCGGGTTGGCGATAACAGGCGAGCGTGCCGACCCCCAGCCCGACGGCTCCCACGCGGGCATTCGGCCCCACGATGCTTTCGGCATTGGCAAGCGCCAGTCCCACGCCCGAACTGCGGCCATAATAGGCAGTCGGCTCTCGCGAGTCAGGCGCGGCGCGCTGGATGCCGTGGATGGTGGTGCCGTGCATCAGGATGCGGTCACCATCATCTCGCTGGGTAATCGAGTAGATGCCGAAATAGCTGCGCTCACGCTCTCCTTCGAAGCTGGAGATGAGGTTGGCGAGCCCTCCCAACGCCATGAGCAAAGCCGCGCAGGCCAGCACGAAGGACAAACGCCGCGCTGCCAGCACCATGGCAACGCAGAGGATCAGGAGCAGCGCCGCCCAGTCGATCCATACAAGGTCTGTCTCTGCCTGAACGCGCGAATAGAGCAGCAGGGCGGCATTGAAGAGCACGAACAGACCGATGATCAGCACCATGCGGATAGTCTGCCGGTCCTTGGTGATGAGGCGCATCAACCCGCGCCATGCGCCCAGCGGAACGAGTGCCGCTGCCGCGAGGATCAGCAGTGGGTGCTCCCACGTCCAGTCGAACAGCACGGGGGCCAGCAGCGCGGTGAACACGCCGCCCAGCGCTCCGCCTGCCGCCATGTAGAGATAGAACTGCGACAATCGCGCCGGACCGGGCCTGAGGTCGTAGAGCCGCGCATGAAGCGCAGTCGCGATCACGAAAAGCAGGACAATGCTGGCGATTGCAGCCAGAAGGTCTGCCCGGCCAGCCGCGAATATCGCGATGCCGCCATCCACCAGCAACACGAGCGGGGCGAGGAAGAGAAATATCTGCGCTGTGCCGCGCTTCTCGGCGAAAGCGATGGTGTAGCTGAGCAGATAGAGCCCCAGCGGAATCACCCACAACAGCGGGATCGCCATGATGTCGGTCGTGAGGAACGTCGTGGTGGACAGCATCAGGCCCGAGGGGACCGCGGGCAGCAGCAGCCACAGCGTCTTGCGCTTCCAGCCGGGGTTCTCCTCCTCAACCGGCGCGATATGCTCGATCGTCGCCTCGCGCCGGCTGAACACGGCGTAGGCGACCAGCGCGAACATGGCGATGTAGCCCGCCGTCCAGGCCCAGCTTTGTGCGCCCAGTGTCAGCAGCGGCTCTGCCAGAAGCAGATAGGCGAGCAGTCCGGCGAAACTGCCGAGGTTCGACGCAGCATAGAGCGGATAGGGATTTCCCGCGTGCGGATGCGCCGCGAACCAGCGCTGGATCAGCGGCGCCTGCGCGGAAACGGCGAAGAACGCCGGACCGACGGTCAGCAGGAACAGCCATGGAACCCACAGCACTTCCCAGCCGCTCGCCGGTTCGGCAACGGGAGCAAGAGCGAGTGGCAAAGTCAGGCCCGCAACCAGCAGAACTGCCAGATGGATCACACCCTGCCGGCGCAGCGAAAAGCGGCCTATCGCGTGGGCATAGGCATAGCCGGCCAATAACAGGGCCTGGTACACCAGCATGGCGCTGTTCCAGACGTTGGGCGCGCCGCCTAGTTGCGGCAGGGCCATTCGCGCGACCATCGGCTGCACGAGAAACAGCAGGAAACTGCCGGCAAAGATCGCCAGCGTGAACAGCCAGCGGCGCGGGGCTCCCGCCACGTCAGTCATCGCTGCGCTGCGCCCACTCCTGCGCGGTGATCGAATAGACGATCGTGGGGTTCAGTTCGGCTGGCCAGTTGTCGTCGCGGTAATCGAGATCCTCGCGCCGGTTCATGCCGAGCTTGCGCATCAGGCCCCAGCTGGCGGAGTTGCCCTGCACCGTCAGCGCAATGATTTGGTCCGCACCGTAGCGGCCAAACCCGATATCGAGCGTCGCCGTGGCAGCTTCCTTGGCATAGCCGTGGCCCCAGGCATCTTCCCGCAGGCGCCAGCCGGCCTCGACCATGCCGAATACCGGAGAGCCTTCCACGCTGGCGCGTTTCAGACCGCAAAAACCCAGTATCTCGCCCGAAAGGTGTCCGCCGTCGCCCTTGCGTTGCAGGAGCCAGAACGTGTGGCCGAAGTTCTTGCGATAACCCGCAAGCCGCTCCATCGCACCTTGCCGCGCTTCTTCGTCGGCCACGCCGCCCAGCCAGCGCATCACCGCCGGCGTATTCGTCAGCTCCCAGAAGCGCGGCCAGTCGTCCTCGCGCCAGTCGCGCAGGATCAGGCGTTCCGTTGCGTGGTGGAAATCTGCTTCCATATCAGCCGTTCAGGATGCGAGCTGCGACGGGTGCATGATAGGTCAGCACGCCGGAACAGCCAGCGCGTTTGAAGGCGACCAGCTTTTCCATCAGCAAAGCATCGCGGTCGCCCACACCTGCTGCCGCACCCGCCTCGATAAGGGCGTATTCGCCGCTCACCTGATAGGCGAAGACAGGGACTTCAAACCGCTCTTTCACGCGCCAGATCAGGTCGAGGTAGGCAAGGCCGGGCTTCACCATCACGCTGTCCGCCCCTTCGGCGAGGTCCAGCTCGACTTCGGCCAGAGCCTCCAACGCATTGGCCGGATCCATCTGGTAGGTCTTCTTGTCGCCTACCAGCCTGCCGCCTGAGCCAACGGCATCGCGGAACGGGCCGTAGAAGGCGGAGGCGTATTTCGCGGCATAGCTCATGATCTGGACGTTCGCGTGCCCGCCCATTTCCAGCGCCATGCGGATCGCTTTCACGCGGCCGTCCATCATGTCGGACGGAGCGATGATGTCAGCGCCTGCCTCGGCTTGGTTCAGCGCCTGATCGACCAGCACGGCCACGGTATCGTCGTTCACGACATAGCCCGACGCATCGACAAGTCCGTCTTGCCCGTGCGTGGTATAGGGATCGAGCGCGACGTCGGTGAGGATACCGATGTCACTGCCGCAGGCATCGCGGACAGCGCGGATCGCGCGGCACATCAGATTGTCCGGGTTGAGCGCCTCGTCGCCCTTCTCGCTGCGCAGATCGGGCTGCGTGTTGGGGAACAGGGCAATACACGGGATGCCCAGCTCCACCGCTTCCTTCGCGCGCTTTGCAATTCCATCAACGGACCACCGCGATACGCCGGGCAAACTGGCGACAGGGTCTTCCAACCCTTCGCCATCGGTGACGAACAGCGGCCAGATCAAGTCGGCGCTCGTCAGCACGGTTTCGCGGTGCATGGCGCGGCTCCATGCGTTGGCACGGGTGCGGCGCAGGCGGGTGTTGGGATAACTGCGTGTCATTGTGCGCACCTCTGCCGGAAAAGGCCAAGCTGGGCAATCGGCGGGTTAGGATGCGACCTCAGCTGACACGCTGCCGGTTCTCGATCCTGTCGATTTCACGCACGGGTTCATCCGTCACGGAAGGATCGGGCGGCAAGTCGGAAAGTGCGGCTCCGGGTTCCACCAGTTGCAGGCGGACCAATTGCTCACGGAAGTTCGCCAGTTCCTGGCCGGAAAGCTGCGCGCGATTGACAAAGCGGACATTGGCGGGGTCGATCTTCTGTCCGCCGCGATACATCTCGTAATGCAGATGCGGTCCGGTGGAGAGGCCGGTGGAACCGACATAGCCGATCACCTGTCCGCGGCGGACCTGTTCGCCATTGCGCACGGCGATGCGGCTCATGTGGGCATAGCCGGTCGACAGGTTGCCGCCGTGGCGGATGCGCACGAAATTGCCGTAGCCGCCGTTACGACCTGCAAAGTTCACCGTGCCATCGGTCGCAGCATAGATCGGCGTACCGTGGCGGGCGCGGAAATCGAGGCCGGAATGCATGCGGCGATAGCCAAGGATCGGGTGGCGACGCATGCCGTAACGCGAGGTGATCGCGCCGGGCACTGGAGCAACCAGGCCGTCCTGCGCAACGCCTTCACCGGAGGCATCGTAGAAACGCCCTTCGCGGCCGAAGCGCATGAGCTGTTTGCGCGGGCGGTCGTCGCGAATGATCGCGGCGTAGAGCAGGTCGCCCACCTCCACTTCACCCGTCGCGGCGCGGCGGTAATCGACGATCATGTCGAATTCGTCGTTCGCCCCAATTTCGCGGTTCAGGTTCATGTCCGTGCCCAGGGTGCGCAGGAATTCCTGGACCGCACTGGGTGGTGCGCCTGCCGAGCGGGCCGAGCGGTAGAGGCTGTCACCCACGCGGGCGCGGATGCGCAGCGGCGTGGTATCGACCATGATCGGTCGCGGATCGAGCACCAGCTTGCCGTCGCGTCGTTCCACTGCCAGCTGCAAGTCGAAACGCGCACGGAAGGACAGGGCATCGACCGGGCGCGGCGCGTCGGGCGCGGCACGGCGGCCAAGAGTGATGTCGACAGGTGTGCCGGGTTCGATTGACTCAAGATCGACCGCATCGCTCACCATGCCAGCGATCAACTGTGCCTCGTCGCTGCTTACGCCTGCGCGGCGAAGCATGCGGTCGAAGCCGTCGCCCTGAGACAGCGTGGCGACGAGATCGAGGCTCGGGCGCTCAGGTGCGCTGGCGAGCGGTTGAACCGCAACGGTCGCGCCCATGCGGCGACCAGTATCGGCGCCCAATGCAAGCGGCAGGATCATCTGGCTGCGGAATTCGTCGCGCACGCGGTCATCGATGCGCATGGCGGGTGCAGCCTCAACGGCGGAGAAGCCGGGGAAGGCAGCGATAGCGATGGCGGAAAGGCCGACCAGCGTTCCGACACCGCGAAGCCAGCGGCGCGAACCGATGTCACTGCCGAGATCGGGCGCCAGGTCTGCTCTCGACAGCTTTGCGGAAAGCGTGCTGCGCCAGTTGCCGTAGGTCTCGCCAAGGGTGGAAGCGGCGCGCTTGCGGCGGGCAGGCTTTGCCACGCCTTCGTCCGCCACGTACGACAGCGACAGGTCGGCGGGCGGGTAATCACCCGGCTTCGTAGCCTGCTCCTGCTTGTCGCGATCGGTAAACAACGCGCCCTCCTTCGATGGCCGCGAAAACATGCCTTGCCGTGGCAGGCGATGCGGCCTCCCGTTTCCGGCTTCAGTAATTGTCCGAAAGCGTGCAGCAATAAAGTAAATTTGCACTTAACGGCGATGAGTCGAGTCTCTTCAGCGCCGAACCGAGTCCGTGGGGGTAAGCCATTGGGATCGGTTGCGTTGCGACAGGGGAGACGCCATGTCAGGCGTGTTGTGACACACCGCCGCTCCGACAGCCGGATTCGCGCCGTTCTCGGCCCGACCAACACCGGCAAGACCCACCTCGCGATAGAACGCATGTGCGGCCATTCCAGCGGCGCCATCGGTTTCCCGCTGCGACTGCTGGCGCGCGAGGTCTACGACAAGGTCTGCCGTATCAAGGGCGAGGACGCCTGCGCCCTGATTACCGGCGAGGAGCGGATCGAACCGCCAAATGCGCGCTATTTCCTCTGCACCGCCGAGGCCATGCCCCGCGACGGCGGCGGCCATGCCTTTGTCGCTCTGGACGAGGCGCAACTGGGTGCGGACCGGGAACGCGGCCACATTTTCACCGACCGTCTGCTGAATGCGCGTGGGCGGGAGGAAACCATGCTGCTCGGCTCCGCCACCCTGGAGCCGCTCGCGAAAAAGCTGCTGCCGGGAGTCGAGGTGGAGGAGCGCCCCCGCTTTTCCACTCTCACCCACGCCGGAAGCGCCAAGCTTTCACGTCTGCCGCCTCGCAGTGCGATCGTCGCATTCTCCATCGAGCAGGTCTACCAGGTCGCCGAACTATTGCGCCGCTTTCGTGGTGGGGCGGCTGTTGTCATGGGTGCGCTTTCACCGCAAACGAGAAATCGTCAGGTTGAATTGTTCCAGTCCGGTGAAGTCGATTACATCGTCGCCACCGACGCTATCGGCATGGGCCTCAACCTCGATGTGCATCACGTAGCCTTCGCGGCACTATCGAAATTCGACGGAATGCGGCAGCGCCGGCTCAATCCTTCCGAAATGGCGCAAATCGCGGGGCGCGCAGGGCGGCACCAGACCGACGGCAGTTTCGGCACGCTTTCGGGCAATCGCCGGGGCGCGCCGCTGGAACTGAGCGAAGACGAAGTCTACGCCATTGAGAACCACCGCTTTGCTCCCGTGACAAAACTCTACTGGCGCGAACCCAATCCGCGGTTTGACAATCTGAATGTGCTGATCGGCGATCTGGAAGCCCGCCCGATGGAGGAAGGGCTTGCCGCCGCGCCCGAGGCCATAGACCTCGCGGTCCTCAAGAGGCTGGCAGAACAACCCGATATCGCCGATGACGTCACGACGCCCGGCAACGTGCGCCGCTTCTGGGAAGCATGCCAGTTGCCCGACTTCCGCCAGCAGGGCCCCGACGCCCACTCTCGCTTCGTCGCACGGCTATGGAGCGACCTCAAAGGCGGACATATAGGCGCCGACTTCGTTGCTGCGCGCATTTCCGAACTCGGCAACACCTCCGGCGATATCGATACGTTGCAAGGACGCCTGTCGGGTATTCGCAGTTGGGCCTATATCTGCCAGAGGCCCGACTGGGTGCTGGCGCGCGATGAAATGGCGGCGCGGGCACGGCAGGCGGAAGCGAAATTGTCGGATGCTCTGCACCAGAAATTGACGGAGCGTTTCGTAAATCGGCGAACCTCGGTATTGATGAAGGGTATGGGAAAGGATGCAGGCCTCTTGCGCGTTGAATTGAAGGATGATGGTCAGGTTACGGTCGAAGACCAGCCGATCGGCCATCTCGAAGGTTTCCGTTTCGTGGTCGATGCAGAAGCGTCGAGCGAAGAGCGCAAGCTGATGCTTGCCGCTGCCGAAAAGCACATGGCCAGCCTGCTGGCACAGAAGGCGCAGAAGCTGGTGGCAGACGAACTGGGCGATCTGCGCATCGAAAACGGCCAGATTCTGCGCGGCGACCAGCCCGTCGCCCTGCTGGAAAAGGGCAAGACGCCCAGCCGCCCGCGCCTCGTCATGGCAAAGGAACTTGGTCAGCTTGACCCCGCGCACCGTGCCCGCCTGCAGGATGCTCTGGAACTTTGGCTGGAAGAACAGCTCGCCCCCCTCGCCCCGCTGCGCGCGCTGGAAGATGCCGCGACCGATCCCGAAGCCGGCACCGAAGTGCGCGCCCTGCTGCTGACACTGGCAGATCGCAACGGTACCACGCGCCGCGAGGATGCGGGCCTTGCTCATGTCCCCAAGGAAAAGCGCCCGTTCATGCGCCGGCTTGGCGTTACCATCGGTTCACTCGATGTTTTCGTGCCCGCGCTGCTCAAGCCCGCGCCGCGTATCTTGCTGAAAAAGCTCGGCCTCGATCCCCGCCCCGTGCGCGAAGGCATGGAAGCGGTGATCGAACTCGCCGACAGACCGCCAGCCGGTTATCGCCGCGCAGGCAAGCAGGCGATCCGTATCGACATGGCGGAAAAGCTGTTCCGCGCCGCGCACGAACAGCGCGCCAAGGCGCCGCAGAGCAAGGAAGTGCGCGGTTTTGCGGTCGACACGGCGCTTGCCACCAGCATGGGCCTGCTGCCTGAAAGCTTCCGCAGTTTGATGAAGGATGCAGGCTTCCGCCCCGGTCAGGCGATGGAACTGGCTGAAGGTGCCTTCGGCCCTCCCCGCCCCGTTCCATGGACATGGCGCGCACCCCGCAAGGATTTCGCCCCGGCCCGAGGCGGCCAGCGCGGCGGACCGCGCAAGCCCCGCAAGGACGGCGGCAAGAAGGGTGGCGGCAAACCACACAAGGGCGCTCCTGTCCGGCGGCCCGAACCCAAGGGCGATGGCGGACAGGCCTTTGCCGGCCTTGCGGACCTGCTCAAGAAGGGCTGATGCGGCTCGACCTGCTCCTCGTGCGGTTACGCTTTGCGAAAAGCCGTGCGATTGCGCAGCGCTGGATCGAGGAAGGGCACATGCGGTGCAATTGTGTCCGCATTGCCCGTGTGCAACATGCCATTACCGAGGGTGACGTTCTCACTCTCCCCATCGGTCGCCATGTGCAGGTGATAGAAATCCTTGCTTTACCCGAGCGGCGCGGTCCGCCAGCGGAAGCGCAATCTTGTTATCGCAAGCTTGACGCTCGCCCACCTATCGCAATAGCAGGGGCGCAATCGCGGCCAGGACCGGCCGAACATGAAGGACAATCGCTACCATGACCTATGTCGTCACCGACGCCTGCATCAAGTGCAAGTACACAGACTGCGTCGAAGTCTGCCCGGTGGACTGCTTCTACGAGGGCGAGAACATGCTCGTCATTAACCCGTCCGAATGCATCGATTGCGGCGTTTGCGAGCCTGAATGCCCGGCCGAAGCCATCCTGCCCGATACCGAAGGTGGCTTGGAAAAGTGGCTGGAGATCAACACCAAGTTCTCCGCCGAATGGCCGAACATCACCGAAAAGAAGGACCCGCCCGCCGATGCCGACGAGCACAAGGGCGAAGAAGGCAAGTTCGAGAAGTTCTTCTCCGAAGAGCCCGGCGAAGGCGACTGATCGAGTTACTGTTTGAACCTTTCCCCGCCAGCGACGTTGGCGGGGCATGGGGTTTCTCGAAAGACTGAAGCGCGCCTGGGCATCCTCGGGCAACGATAACATCGGTATCCTCGCCGCCGGCGTGGCTTACTATGCATTTCTGGCGATGGTGCCGCTGCTGGCCGCTATCGTCCTGAGCTACGGCCTGTTTGCCGATCCGGAAATGGTCGCTTCCCACATCCAGGGGTTAGCGGAGCGCCTGCCTCAGTCGGCGGCCGAACTGATCGGCGGGCAAATCGAATCGGTCGTCGCGACGTCCGGCACGGTCAAGGGGATCGCGCTGCTTGCATCGCTTGCCATCGCCTTGATCGGCGCCCGGAACGGGGCCGGAGCACTCATCACCGCGATTTCCCTCGCATTCAACGATAACGAACAACGCGGCCTGCTCCGCGGAAATGCGCTCGCGCTGGCCATCACTCTCGGCGCCATCCTGGCCCTTGGTGTGGTGATCGGCGCGCTGGCCGTCACCTCTTCGATAACAAGCATGCTGCCGGATCTTTCAGGCGCAGGCCAGCTTATCGGAAGATTGCTCGCCTATGGCGTTCTGGCAGGAATCGGCACCGTGGGTGCGGCATGGCTCTACCGGCGCATACCCAACACGTCTTCTCCGCATTTCCGGCAAGTCTTGCCCGGTGCCGTCTTCGCCAGCGTCGGACTGCTTTTGGCCACTCTCGCCTTTGGCTTCTACGTGGCGAATTTCGGCAGCTATAACGCCACGTATGGCTCGCTTGGCGCAGTCGTAGTCTTGCTGACCTGGCTTTACCTGTCGGCCTATGTGCTTCTGTTCGGTGCGGAAATTGCCGCGGTCTGCGTTCAAGATGAAGATTGCTGAGGCATTTGGCAGCGTCGTGAATTGCAAGACTCGCAATTCTGTTACGAATCTGCTATATAATGACGCAACTGCGCGACTTTTCGAAAGTCGGCAGGCGGATAGGAAGGCAGGTCCCCGCTTTTAGCTACAGAATTGGCTCTTCACAAAACGTCGCTTTACTCGCGGCGTGGAGAGGTTTTTCGCTGCGGAGACTGCCAAAGAAAGGAATGTCCATGGCTGCGAATGCGCCCGCCTTCGATGTAGGCGATTATGTTGTTTATCCCAAGCACGGCGTGGGCCGTGTCATCGAACTGCAGAGCGAGGAAATCGCCGGCATGCAGCTCGAACTCTACGTTCTCCGCTTTGAAAAGGAACGCATGACGCTGCGCGTTCCCACCAACAAGGTGGAATCCATCGGCATGCGCAAGCTTTCCAGCGACAAGACGCTGAAGGAAGCGATGGAAACCCTGAAGGGCAAGCCCAAGGTAAAGCGCACGATGTGGTCGCGCCGCGCGCAGGAATACGAAGCGAAGATCAACTCCGGCGACCTGGTGTCGATCGCCGAAGTGACGCGCGACCTGTTCCGCCCGGAAGACCAGCCCGAGCAGTCCTATTCCGAGCGCCAGATTTTCGAGGCCGCTTCCAGCCGCCTTGCCCGCGAACTGGCCGCGATGGAAAAGACTGACGAGCCGACCGCGCTCACCAAGATCCTCGACGTGCTGAAGGAACATGCTCCGCAGTACTACGAGAACACCGAAGACGCCTGATAGGCAGCAAGGGGCACCCAAGGGCCCTAGAAGTATCGACAAGGGGCCGCTTGCACCGCGCAAGTGGCCCTTTTTCGTTGCACGCTCTGCATGCGCTGTCTGCAAGTTACCGAGTCTGCTCGACAAACGGCTTTGCCCTTCCATCCGCCTTGGTGTATTGCTGCACCAATACGCAAGGACAGGAGTTGGGAATGCGGATCGGAAAAGTGTTTGGCAAACTTGCACCCGTCGTCGCCATGGTGGCGGCTGCCGGGCTGGCGGCTTGTGACGGAATGGAAGTTCAGTTCGGCGAGAATGCTGGCGTTCCGCTGGAAGAACTCGACATGAGCGGCGATGCTCCGTCAGGTGTCGCGCTTGCCTCTCCCGATATCGTGAACATCACCAGCGGAGAGGAATTCTCCATCGATGTCGAAGGTAGCGACGAAGCGCGCGAGCGCATGCGCTTCGCACTTGATGATGACACCTTGGGTATTCACCGCGAAAACGGCGACTGGGACGACGATGACAAGGCCACCGTCAGCATCACCATGCCCCCGCCGAGTTCGCTGGTCATGGCAGGCTCTGGCACGATGACCGTCGATGCGATGAGCGACCAACCCGATATTGTTATCGCCGGTTCCGGTACGCTTACTGCAAGCGGTATTGAGGCCGAGCGCCTCGAGGTGACCGTTGCCGGTAGCGGCACCGTTGACGCTTCTGGCGCGGCGGAGCGTCTGGAACTGACCGTGGCCGGCAGCGGCAGTGCCGATCTGGACGACCTTCAGGTTGGCGATGCGGAAGTCAGCATCGCCGGTTCGGGCGACGCCGCTTTTGCCTCTGACGGGAACGTCGAAGCCAATATCGTCGGCTCGGGCACCGTCCGCGTCCGCGGCTCGGCTACCTGCGAGGTCAACTCGGTCGGCTCGGGCGAAGTGATTTGTGAAGAGGTCGTCGAGGAAGACGCCTGACAATAACCTTCATTGCAAGGTCATTATTGCGGGTCCATGGTGGGGAAATCCTCCCCGGCATGGGCCCGCAAATGCATAGAAAATCACTTATCCTCGTTCCCTTCGCGGCTCTCGCCCTGACCGGGTGCATCGCCAAGACGGCAGTTGACGTCGTGACGGCGCCAGTGCGCGCTGGTGCGCAGGTGGCGGACTGGGCAACCACCAGCCAGGACGAAGCAGACCGAGAACGCGGGCGCGAGCTCCGCAGGCGCGAGGAGCGGCTGGGCGAATTGCACGAGGACCTGGCTGATCTCGAAGAGGACTGCCTCGACGGTGATGACGAAGCTTGCCGCGAAGCCGTGGAAACGCGCCGCGAGATTGACGCGCTGCTGCCCACCATTCCAGTCGAACCGGAAAGCTAGCGCGCAGCTGCTCTGCGCAGCCTGTCGTTGATAGCGCGGCCCATTCCCTCGAGGGGGATCGGCGCAACTGCGATCACAGGCTTTTCCGAAGCCGCACCTTCGTGCAGGGCAGCGTAGAGACGTGAAGCCGCTTCCGCCAGGTCGCCGCCTGCCGACAGGTTCACGTCGCCTGCCAAGTCTCCAAAGCCGATTACGAATGCGCCAGCGTCAGGCTCGCTTTGGTCCAGCAGCACCGGCTTGCCCGGCGAGTAGTGCTTTGCGAGCTGACCCGGCGCTTCGATAGTTGCGCCGCGCGACTTCGCTTCCGGCCCCATCAGCTCGGTCAGTTCCTCAGCTGATACCGGACCGTGTCGCAGCATGCGCCAGCCGCCATCGGGATCGAGTGCGACGATGGTCGACTCCAGCCCTGCGTCACAGGCTCCGCCATCGATCACCGGCGGAGCGGTATCTCCGAAGGACTCCAGCACGTGTTCGGGCCGCGTGGGGCTGACGGCGTTGCTGCGATTGGCCGAAGGTGCAGCCAGCGGCAGGCCAACCTCATCCAGCAGACGGGCGGCAATCGGATGTCCCGGTTGGCGCAAAGCAATCGTACCCAGTCCTGCCGTGACCGCAGGCGTGATCGCCGCGCCTTCGCGCAGCGGCAGCACAAGTGTCAGCGGCCCAGGCCAATAACGTGCAGCCAATTCCTCCGCCGCTTCATTGAAAAGCGCCAGTTCGCGCGCTTTCTCAAGCGATGCGACATGGACGATCAGCGGATTGAAATCGGGTCGGCCCTTGGTGCGATAGATTTGCGCCACCGCATCAGCGCTGTCTGCACGCGCGGCTAGGCCGTAGACCGTCTCTGTCGGCATGGCGACGAGACCGCCATCGCGCAGGATCTGCGCCGCGCGGGCCAGCCCTGCATCGTCGGGCGCAATCAGGGTCGGCTTGCCGCTCATGTGGCCTGCCTATAATGACGAAATCGATGGAAGACCAAGCCCAACTCCTCGCCCGCATCGCCGCCGCGCTGGAACAGCTCGCACCCGGCGCCTGCGAGGAAGCCGACTGGCAGGCGCACCCGGCCTATGTGTGGGACACGAATGGTGCGCGCGGCGTGGAGCGGATCGAGGCGCCCGCGCTCGGCCTGCTGCGCGGCATCGACAAGCAGAAGCACGCCGTCATCGGCAATGTCGCGCGGCTCGCCAAGGGCGATCCGGCACATGACATGTTGCTGTGGGGCTCGCGCGGAATGGGCAAAAGCGCCCTGCTGCGCGCCTCGGTAGTCGATGCGCAGGAGAGCGGCGGAGACCTGGCGCTTGTGCAGGTGGCGACAGACGCCGTGACGTCACTTCCCACGCTGTTTGCGAAGCTCGCCAAGGTCGAGCGCAACTTCCTGGTATTCCTCGACGATCTGGGCTTTGCCGAAGGTGACAGCACCACTCCGCGTCACTTGCGCAGCTGGCTGGACGGCGGAGTCGAGGCACGCCCGCAGAACGTGCGCCTTGCGGTGACATCCAATCGCCGCGCGATCCTGCCGCGCCACGGCAGCGAGCAGGACGACCCCATCAATCCGCGCGATGCGGTGGACGACAACCTCGCGCTGGCAGACCGTTTCGGCCTCTCGCTCGGTTTTCACAACGCCTCTCAGGACGACTATCTCGACATCCTGCGCGGCTATGCCGCAGAATACGGATTGGAACTGGACGAGGCCGAAGCGCTGGAATGGTCCAAGCGACGCGGCGCCCGTTCGGGCCGCATCGCCTGGCATTTCATCACCGAACTGGCGGGCCGCGCGGGCAAGCAGCTCGGCTAAGTCTTACATTCCAATATCGCCGGGGTTCAGCGCGCCTTCCTCGAAAGCGCGGGCCGGATCGTCGACCAACTGGCGACGCGGCGGCAGGCGTTCGCTCTGCACCCGCTCGATCGCTGCTGCACCTTCTGCGCCCGGAGCGGTAACACGCCAGATGATGCCTGCGGTATCGTCGCTCACCAGCAGCGCACCTGTGCGGTCCCATTCCACCCATGTCGGGCGGCCGTAGGTCTCACCCTCGCCCGCGAGGAACGGTTCAAGCACCTGCTTCGGCGCACCCACCGGATTTCCGCGATCGTCGAATTCCACGAAGACGACATCGTAACCAGCAGGCGGCTTGCGGTTCCACGAACCGTGGCGAGCGACGAACGCGCCCTGCCCGAAGCCTGCGCCCATGGTGGTGCCACCCTCGGTAAAGACCATGCCCAGCGGCGCAACGTGCGCGCCCAGCGCATATTGCGGAGTGCGGGTGTATTCGGTGAGGAAGCGCGGCATGCGCGATTCAACGCGCTCGTCGATCACGTCGTTGTAATAGACCCACGGCCAGCCGTAGTGGACGCCGATGGGCACGTTGGACATGTAATCGGGCACGAGGTCCGAGCCGAGCATGTCGCGCTCGTTCACCGTCGTCCACAGCTCGCCCGTCCACGGATTGAAAGCCATGCCGTTCGGATTGCGCAGGCCCGCGCCGTAGATGCGAGCCGAACCGGTTTCGAGATTGAGTTCGTGAATCGCCGCGCGGCCTTCCTCGATGTCCATCCCGCCTTCACCGATGTTCGATGCCGAACCCACGGCGATGTAGAGCCGCTCGCCGTCATCCGAGACGATGATGTTCCGCATCCAGTGATTTCCGGCAGGCGGCAGATCGGCGAGTTTCTCCGGCTCCCCTGTTACCTCGTTCGCGCCTTCTTCGTAGTCGAACCGCAGCACGGCGTTGTGGTTGGCGATGTAGAGATTCCCGTCAGCCCAGGCGATGCCGGAGGGCGAATCGAGATCGTCAGTGCGCAGCAGATGCTGTTCATCGGCTACACCGTCTTCGTCGGTATCGCGCAGCAAAATCAACTGGTTGGGCGAGGCGCCGGCAGAGCCAGCCTCGCTGAACAGGATGCCGGCGACGAAATTAGTCAGCCAGCCGCCCGAAACTTCGGTTTCCGGCGCGCGGGTCAGCGTCACCAGAACGTCGCCATTGGGCATGGTGTAGACGACGCGCGGATGGTCCAGCCCCTCTGCAAAGCGGTTCACCGCGAGGCCTTCTGCAGCGGTGGGGGCGAGACCGTCCGGCCAACCGATGGGAGAGGCGATCTCCACCGTGGGCACCATCTGCGGATCGGGCGCGGCCAGCACCGGATCGGTGCCTGTGGTTTCCTCCAGCGAATATTGCGCAGGCTCGCCCTGGAACAGGTACCAGATGATGCCGGCGGCAATCAGCAGCAGGACGAGGACGGCGATCAGGATCTTCTTGAGAATGCTCATGGCCGCATGGATTAGGCGAGCCGTGCGCGTGCGGCAATCTCTTTGCCTGACACGCCCATTATTGTAAGCGCGCGCCCATGTTCGATTTCACACCGGATCCCGATGCCTCCAAGGCCGACCTTTATCGCGAATTGCTGGGTGCAGCCGACGCGCTGACCGCGGGCGAGAGTGACGGCGTTGCCAACATGGCGAATGTCGCCGCGTTGTTGGGAGACTTCCTGCCCGACTGCAACTGGACCGGCTTCTATCGCATGGTCGAGGGCGAGCTGGTGCTTGGCCCCTTCGCCGGTCGCCCTGCCTGCATCCGTATTCCGCTGGGTGTCGGCGTTTGCGGCGCTGCCGCCAAGAGCGGTGAGACGCAGCTGGTGGAGGACGTGCACGCTTTTCCCGGCCATATCGCCTGCGATGCGCGCAGCCGGTCGGAGTTGGTCGTGCCCATCGTGCGCGATGGCGCAGTGGTTGGCGTGATCGACCTCGACAGTCCCGATCTCGGGCGTTTCGACGCGGACGATCAGGCTGGGATCGAAGCACTGGCCGCCCTGCTTTCCGATCGGATGTGATGCTCCGTAACGGGACAGGGTTTGCACCCTGCTAGGATTCCCGCGGTTCTCGACGGTAAATACCGCGTTAACCGGGCACAGGGCCCGATTCCGCATCAGGGGAACCCGCGCAATGTCGACCCGTATCACCGTGCTTCTTACCGGCGCTGCAATGATGGCGCTTTCCGCGCCCGCTGCCGCGCATGACGATCATCCGCACCGCCATCATGTCGAAGTGATTGATGCCGCTGGCGAATATGACGGCGAGTGGGAAGGCCACTGGCAGGATGGCGACACCTGGCGCGGCATGTGGAACGGCACTTACACCACGCCTTCGGGCGAAGTGCTGCAAGGCCAGTACGTCGGCACCTTCATCGGCGAAGGTCGCTTCGTAACCGACGATGGCCGCGTGCTGACACTGGGAGACGGTGGCTGGCACGAACGCGACGGTCATTACGAAGTGCGCATCGAACGCCGCCATCGCATGGAAGACCTCGGCGCCTCGCCCGACGGCCGCCTTGGTTACACGCTCGCCGAGCGCGAAGCATGGCTGTCGGATTGCCGGCTGCTGATGGCGCATTCGGACGGCTATTACGACTATCGCGACTATGACGACCGCGACGCAGATGGTGGCCTGATCGGCGGCCTGCTGGGCGCTGTTGTCGGCGGTGTTGCCGGGAACCGCATTGCTGACGGTGACCGCCTGGCCGGAACGCTGATCGGCGCGGGAGTAGGCGGTCTCGCCGGCGTCGCGATCGGCGCTCTCATCGATGGCGATGACGACGACTATGTCGAATCGCGGGAGGTCGACCCGAACGAACTCTACGCCGCGCGCTATTGTGACGCCTATCTGCGTCGCTACGAAATGGGTGGCGGCGCAGGTATGACTTATGGTCAGCCGGTGATGATGGTGCAGACGGTTGCTGCTGCACCGATGCATGGCCAGCGCGGCCATCGCCACGGCCCCGAGTGCACTACCACGGTGCGCGAGGAATGGATTGAAAGCCCTCGCCCGCCCGCACGCCGCGAGATTCCTCCGCGCCGTCCGGAGCCTGCCGGCAAGACCGTGCCTATCGAATAGAGAAAGTCGCGCCGCGCGACAGTGCGCGGCGCTAGGCTTTTAAAATCCTGCTAAATTCCACCGCCAGTCAAACGCTGGCAGATGAGATCCAACTGGTCCAGCGTACGGAAGCGAACCGTGACCGTACCGGACCGCGGGTCCTCATCAGTGGCAATCTTGACCGGCAGACCGAGAAACTCCTCCAGGTGGTTCTCAACTGCGGCAATGTCCGCATCCTGCGCCGGGTCGCGCGGCGGGCGAGCCTGGCGGCGCACCGGTGCTTCATCACCCTTGCGAGCCTTGCGTGCGAGCTTCTCGACTTCGCGAACGGAAAGGTTTTCCTTCACCGCCTTGTCGGCCAGTTCCCCTGCGTTATCGAGCCCGATCAGCGCGCGGCCATGGCCCATGTCGAGATTTCCTGTCTCGAGGTGCGTCAGCACGCTCTCAGGCAGCGACAGCAACCGCTGGAGATTGGCCACGTGGCTGCGCGATTTCTCGACCAACCCGGCAATTTCGGCCTGCGTCATGTCTTCCAGGTCGGCCAGACGCTGATAGGCGCGCGCTTCCTCGATGGGATTGAGATCTTCGCGCTGGATATTCTCGATAAGGGCGAGCGCCATGACGTCACGCTCGTCCAGTTCGCGAATTATCGCAGGTATTTCATGTAGTTGCGCCTTCTGCGAAGCGCGCCAGCGCCGCTCACCTGCCACGAGTTGGTACTTGCCCTTCGCAGTCGGGCGCACGATCACCGGCTGAATGACTCCGCGGGATGCGATGGAAGCCGCGAGCTCTGCCAACGCCTCATCATCGAAATGGCGGCGCGGCTGATCCGGATGCGGCTCAATGTCTGCAACAGCCAGCGTCGCCAGCCCATCCGCGCGCGGCGAAGCGCCCGGCATCGCTGCCGCCTGCTCGGCACCTTGGGTATCGGCTGGGCGCGCCGCGACCAACGGTTCTTCACGCTTCATTTCACCCATCAGGGCGCCGAGACCTCTTCCGAGCTTCCGGCGATTGGCAGGTGCACGCGTCGCGGGTGCGTCATTTGCGGCTTTCTTGGCTTTGCTCATGCCGCTTTCCTCTCTTCGGGCAGGCGACCGATCAGCTCTCGCGCCAGAGCCATATAGGCGCGGCTGCCAGGGCAGGAATGGTCATAGATCAATGCAGGGAGACCGTGGCTGGGTGCCTCGGACAGACGTACGTTGCGTGGAATGACGGATTCGAACACCAGGTCTCCCAGGCATTCACGAACGTCATCCGAAACCTGGTCTGTCAGGCGATTTCGACGATCGAACATGGTGAGAGCGATACCGATGATGCCCAGATCGGGGTTAAAGCGCTGCTGAACCTGCTCAACGGTCTGCAGAAGCTGGCTCAAGCCCTCCAGAGCGAAGAATTCGCACTGCAAGGGCACCAGCAAGGTATCGGCTGCACACAACGCATTCAGCGTCAGAAGGCCAAGAGAGGGCGGACAGTCGATGAAGCATATGTCGTGGCCTTGGTGGCCTTCCAGCGCCCTGCGCAGGCGATTGGTACGATCTTCAACGCCTACCAACTCCACCTCTGCCCCACTCAGATCGACTGTAGCGGGCAACAGGTCGAGTCCTGGGATGGAGGAAGGCACTGCACAGTCGTCGATAGCGACTTCATCGACCAGGACGTCGTAGCTCGACATATCGCGATCTGCTGCACCCAGCCCTACGCCAGTAGAGGCATTGCCCTGCGGATCGAGGTCAATCAGCAGCGTGCGCCAACCGCTGGCCGCCATGGCCGTGGCAATGTTGATTGCGCTGGTGGTCTTGCCCACCCCGCCCTTCTGATTGGCAATGGCTATGACGATCATCGTAGGTGAGGCCTCCCTTTGCCGACCAGAATCCCGGCGCTTGGATCGGTTGCGGATTGTTCCACGTGGAACATTTCCCGAATCGCGCCCGGTTGCTCAGATAATTCAATCGCTCCCGAACGACCTTTGGGCAACAACCATGTGGTGGAGCGTGTGGAAAAGCGCGCGGATAACTCGAGAAGTTTACCAAGCGGAGCGAAGGCACGCGCAGTGATTACGCCCACTTCGCATGTTTCCACACTTTCGAGTCTCGAGCCTGCAACGCGGCAGTTTCGCAGACCGAATTCAGCCGCGACTCGCTCGAGCCACTCGACCCGGCGCTTCCGCGATTCGACGAGTATCAAGCGCAAGTCAGGTCGCGCCAAAGCTAGTGCCAGCCCAGGAAAGCCCGCACCGGTTCCAAGATCGAGCCACGGGCCCGCTGTTTCACGTGGAACATGGTCGAGCAGCTGCAGGCTATCGGCGATATGCCGCATCCAGACCTTTTCCAGGCTGGGCTTGGATACGAGATTTTGCTGCTGGTTTTCCGAGGCCAACAACGGGATGAACCGCTCCAGCCTTTCCATTGCTTTTTCATCGCAGCGTTCGGCGCAAAATGCGCGCGCCTGCTCTTCATTCTCGATCATGCTGCCTGATTGCGACGTTTGGCGTGCACAAGCAAGGCTGCAAGCGCGGCAGGCGTAATTCCTCGCACCCTGCCCGCCGCCGCGAGATTATGAGGTTGAGCCGCGCTTAGTCGCTCGACCATCTCGTTCGACAGGCCCGGAACCTCGCCGAAAGGAAAATCGGAGCCCAAGGCCAGCTCTTCACTACTACGGAGATCGCGCAGTTCCGCGTCTTGCCGCGCGAGATACGGTGCGTAGACAGCATCTTCCGACAATTCGTCAGCCAGCGCTGAGTTGGGATTGCTGTCCTCGGGGAGCCAGGGAGACAAGTCTGCCATCTGAATGTCTGGAAGGGATAGCCATTCCAGAAGGCTTTTCCGCCCCGCGTCTCGCTTCACTGGCAGCCCTGCATCATGCAAGGCTGTTGCCGGCACCTGCTGATCCAGTGCGGTGTTCCACGTGAAACGTTCTGCCTCCCGGCGCTCAAACCATTCAGCGCGCTCGGGGCCCACGCATCCTGCGTCCATCGCGAGCGGAGTAAGCCGTGAGGTTGCGTTGTTGGCGCGAAGCCTCAAGCGATACTCGGCACGCGATGTAAGCATTCGGTAAGGCTCGCTCACTCCGTGCAGGGTAAGGTCGTCGATCATTACGGCCATGTAGCTATTGGCCCTGTCGATCCCAGGAGTATCACGCTCGAGTATTGCGCAAGCCGCATTAAGCCCTGCTACGAGACCCTGGGCAGCGGCTTCTTCGTAGCCTGTCGTGCCGTTGATCTGTCCCGCGCAATACAGGCCTGGAATGGCTTTCAACTGGAGATCCGGACCGAGGGCTCGCGGATCGATGTGATCGTACTCGACCGCATAGCCGGGGACTTCCATCGATACCTGCTCGAGCCCTTCCATCTGGCGGAGCATCGCAAGCTGCACATCGACAGGCAGCGATGTACTGATGCCGTTCGGATAAACCAGGTGCGTGTCGAGACCCTCGGGTTCGAGGAAGACCTGGTGACCGTCCCGGTCGGCAAAACGGTGAATCTTGTCCTCGATGGACGGGCAGTAACGCGGGCCGGCTGCTCCGATTGCGCCCGTGAACAAGGGCGAGCGATGCAGATTTTCTGCAATAATATCATGCGCGCGAGGGTTCGTACGGGTTATGGCGCAGAAGACCTGCGGATTCACGCGCTTCTCGGTCAAAGGAGACATAGTCCACTGATCGGTGTCGGACGCCTGCTCCTCGAGGCGGGCCCAGTCGATTGTCCGCCCATCGAGCCTAGGAGGGGTGCCGGTTTTGAGGCGGGCCATCGGCAGTTCCGCATCCCTAAGCCGCTGGGCGAGCTTATGCGCAGATTCTTCCCCTATTCGGCCACCCTCGAAGCGCTCTTCCCCCCGGAAGAGCGTACCGCCAAGAAAGGTTCCGGTGCAAAGCACCACCGCCCTCGCCCGCACTTCCGATCCGTCTGCAAGACAAATACCCTCCACACGGTTCTTATTCATCAGCAGATCAGCCGCTTCACCTTCGATGATATGAAGGCGTTCCTGCTTACCAAGCATGGCCTGCACAGCTGCGCGGAACCGTTTGCGATCGGCCTGGACGCGGGGGCCCTGCACCGCACTCCCCTTCGAGCGGTTGAGCATTCTGTAATGGATAGCGCCCGCATCAGCGGCTCGGCCAAGCAGACCGTCAAAAGCATCCACCTCGCGGACAAGGTGGCCCTTGCCCAATCCGCCGATTGCCGGATTGCAGCTCATTGCCCCAAGGGTGGCAGCGTCAAAGGTAACGAGAGCTGTGCTCGCCCCGGCGCGCGCCGATGCTGCCGCGGCCTCACAGCCGGCGTGACCTCCACCTACAACGATGACATCGAAGTTCTGCATTGCGGGCAGCCCTCTAACCGATCTGTTCCACGTGGAACAGGCTATTTCCCGATGCAGAATCGCCCAAACAGCGCATCGAGCACATCTTCTGTCGATGTTCTTCCGACGAGTGCATCGAAAGCCTGACGTGTCCGTCGCAAATTCTCGGCAATGAGCAGCGGGTCTTTCTGGGAACCGGCCGATTGGAGAGAGGCAACCGCATCCAGCAAACGATCTCGCTGCCGTGCGTTAAGTGCAGCACTTCCGGGCTTCGGCATGGCCCCGCGAGCCACATTGATAAGTGCGCTGCGCAAAGTCGCCATGCCCTCGCCCGTAACAGCCGAGATTCGATAGTCCGGCTTCACCTTTCCCTTCGACCCTGTGCGATCGACCTGGGCCTCGATTTCCCACGCGCTCTCCGGACCCTCTCCCTCATCACCAAGCCACAGGACAAGGTCAGCCTTGGCAATCTCCTCCCGCGCGCGGGCAATGCCGATCATCTCAATCTGATCGCCACTCTCGTCGCGCAAACCGGCCATGTCCACGAAGGTGAAAGGTATCCCAGCAAGAGCCACAGACTGCGAAAGGATATCCCGCGTCGTCCCGGCAATCTCGGCGGTGATGGCGGCCTCGCTCTCAACCAACGCGTTGAACAGTGTGGACTTTCCAGCGTTCGGCGGGCCGGCCAGGGCAACGCGGAATCCTTCGCGCAGAGTTTCCGCATGTGGTGCGCTGAGTGCGTCCTGTAGCGACTGGCGCAACTGAGTGAGTGAAGACGAAAAGGCTTCGGGCAAAGCGGACACGTCGTCTTCATCGTCGAAGTCCAGCACGGCTTCTACTTGCGCGGACAGAAGCAGAAGGTCATCACGCCATCCCTCAACTTGGCGAGACAGCACACCGCCCATCATTGCCATCGCACTGCGGCGCTGAATCTCCGTTTCAGCGGAGAGTAGATCGGCGAGACCTTCAGCCTCCGAAAGGTCTATCCTGCCGTTTGCAAATGCGCGGCGGGTGAATTCACCCGGCTCGGCTCGCCGACAGCCCTCAATTTGGCCAAGAGCGTGTTCGACAGCTCCGATGACCGCACGGCCGCCGTGGCAGTGGAATTCCGCAAGATCTTCGCCTGTTACCGAATTTGGACCGGGGAAGAACAAGGCGAGACCGTCATCGAGTGTTTCACGTGAAACATCGCGGAAGATGGCGCGCTTCGCCTTGCGAGCTGGGGGCACGCCTCCTGCGATCACCTCAAGAGCCTCGCGGACCTTCGGCCCGGTGACGCGGATAACACCGATCCCCGCAGGCGGCTGCCCGCTGGATAGAGCGAAGATGGTGTCCATGGTGAGACCTTAGTCGGAGGTGCCTTTGCCGGTCGAACCGGAAGAAGAGGACGACGCATTCTTGGCTGCGCCTTCCATGAAGTTCTGGAACATTTTCAGGCCCATCTGCCCCATCGGCGCAAGCTGCTTGGCGTATTGCTCAAGTTGCTCGGTATTGGTCACGCCCTTCATCGCACTGGCAATTGAATCGACGTAAATAGCGTTTGCCTGCTCGACATCGGGCAAGCCCATGAAGCGGCGCGCCTCCTCGGGCGAGCAGTCGATTTCGATATTGACCTTCATTGCGGACACCTTTCTCGATACGCGCGTAGATAAGGCATAGACCAATTCAACGCCCAGGAGAGTCCTATATGAGTGAGACAGTGCGGATTACTACCCTCGAAGGTCCCGACGCATTCGATGCCTACGTCGCCCGACCTGAAGGCGAGCCGAAGTCTGCAATCATTGTGATCCAGGAAATCTTCGGCGTGAACGCGGGCATACGCCGCAAGTGCGACAAGCTGGCCGAGGAAGGCTATCTCGCCCTCGCCCCCGACTTATTCTGGCGCATCGAGCCCGGCGTTGAACTGGACCCCGATATCGAACCAGAGTTTCAGCGCGCGCTGGACCTGATGGGAAAGCTGAACCAGGACGCCGCAATTCGCGATATCGAAGCGACTATCAAGTACGCACGCACCTTTACGGAGACTGGCAAGGTTGGCGCTGTCGGCTACTGCCTGGGGGGCCGACTTGCCTACATTACCGCCGCACGCACCGATGTTGATGCGAGCGTCGGCTATTACGGCGTGGGCATCGACGGACTGCTGCGTGAAAAGGAAGCCATTGCCCATCCCCTGCTGCTCCATATCCCGACCGAGGACGGCTTCGTCGACAAGGAAACGCAGGCAAAGATGCACGAGGGGCTGGATGACCATCCCAAGGTAACGCTCTATGATTACGAAGGCCTCGACCACGGCTTCGCCACCGAATTTGGCAAGAGGCGCGACGAGGAAGCAGCGCAGCTTGCTGACAAACGCACGGCCGAATTCTTCGCCGAACATCTTTGCTGATGGGCTCACCTGCCGAAACGATCGCGATCCTGCACGAGGTGGCGGAGAGCCGCAAGTCACCCGCTTCCCTCGTGCCGCTGATCGCGGCAACTGCTGTTTTCCACTCGCCGGTGATGCACACGCCGCAGCAAGGGTCCGATCTGGTTACGCAATACCTTTTGGCAGCCCTGAAACTGTTCTCGCAGCACGACTTTCACTATGTCCGAAAGATCGTGGACGGACGAGAAGCGGCTCTGGAATTCGTCGCCGAAATCGACGGGATTCACGTTAATGGAATTGACCTGATTTCCTTCGATCTAGAAGGAAAAATCATTGATTTCAAGGTCATGATCCGTCCGCTTCAGGCAATCGAGGTTGTCAGAGCCAAAATGCTGGAGCAGCTCCAAAAAGCAAAGGGCGACCACTAGGCCGCCCTTCCCTTTTCATGACAATAATAGCGAACCTTATTGGTTCATCGTCGCGAAGAAGTCCTCGTTGGTCTTGGAATCCTTCATCTTGTCGAGCAGGAATTCCATCGCGTCGACGGTGCCCATCTGCATCAAGATGCGGCGCAGGACATACATCTTGCTGAGCGTTGCCTGGTCGACCAGCAGTTCTTCCTTGCGGGTGCCGGACTTGCCGACATCCAGCGCCGGGAAGATGCGCTTGTCCGCCACCTTGCGATCGAGCTGGATTTCCGAGTTACCGGTGCCCTTGAATTCTTCGAAGATGACCTCGTCCATGCGGCTGCCGGTATCGATCAGCGCCGTGGCGATGATGGAGAGCGAGCCGCCCTCCTCAATGTTACGCGCGGCACCAAAGAAGCGCTTCGGGCGCTGCAGGGCGTTGGCGTCCACACCGCCGGTCAGCACCTTGCCCGAGCTTGGGACCACGGTGTTGTAGGCACGGCCGAGGCGCGTGATCGAGTCGAGCAGGATCACCACGTCCTTCTTGTGCTCGACAAGGCGCTTGGCCTTTTCGATCACCATTTCGGCGACCTGCACGTGGCGCGATGCGGGTTCGTCGAATGTCGAGGAGATCACCTCGCCCTTCACGCTGCGCTGCATGTCGGTGACTTCTTCCGGGCGCTCGTCAACGAGCAGCACCAGCAGGAAGACTTCCGGATGATTGTCCGTAATCGCCTTGGCGATGTTCTGTAGCAGCACGGTCTTACCGGTGCGCGGCGGTGCCACGATCAGCGAACGCTGGCCCTTGCCCTGCGGGCTGATGAGATCGATCACGCGGGCCGACTTGTCCTTGACCGTCGGATCCTTGGTGTCGAGATTTAGACGCTCGTCCGGATAGAGCGGCGTCAGGTTGTCGAAATTGGTGCGGTGACGGACGGCTTCGGGGTCTTCGTAGTTGACCTCCTTCAGCTTGGTCAGCGCGAAGTAACGCTCGCCATCCTTGGGCGCGCGGATTTCGCCTTCCACTGTGTCACCCGTGCGCAGGCCCCACTTGCGGACCTGGTTGGGCGAAACATAGATGTCGTCCGGCCCGGCGAGGTAGTTCGCCTCGGGCGAACGCAGGAAGCCGAAGCCGTCCTGCAGCACTTCGATGGTTCCGATGCCGAGGATTTCCTCGCCGTCTTCCGCCACTTCCTTGAGGATGGCGAACATCAGTTCCTGCCGGCGCAGAGTGGACGCGCCTTCGACGCCCAGCTCTTCGGCCATGGAGACCAGCTCTGCCGGCGTCTTCTTCTTGAGTTCTTTCAAATGCATTTTCGTTGTATTCCAGTCAGTTGGGATGCCGGCAGGTCATTATGGGCTTGGAGAAAGCAGACCGTGTGTCGCGCAAGGGAATGGGCGACTCTGTGCCGTTGTTGCCCCGCTCAAATATGGCTTTCGCCGAGCGGGGTCAATTCGCAAATAGGTAGGTGGGCGGTCGCCCGCCCAAGATTCAGAACGGCCTGACGATCACCAGCACGACGATCAGCGCCACGGCAAGGCCGGGCACTTCGTTCAGCAGTCGCAGCTGCTTGCCCGTCAGAGGCCGTTCGCCGCGCGCCAGCTTCTTCGCATAGGCCGACATGTAGCCGTGATAACCCGAGAGGATCAGCACCAGCAGGATCTTGGCGTGCAGCCAGCCTTCGCTCCACAGGTTGAGCGTGAATGCGAGCGCAAGGCCCAGCACCCAGACCACGATGATCGATGGCAGCAGGATGATCTTCAGAAGCTTCTGCTCACGTTCCGCGAACTTCGCCGCTTCCTCGGAGCCTTCGGCCGCTTCCTGGTGATAGACGAACAGCCGCGGCAGCATGAACAGCCCGGCCATCCAGAATATCACGAAGATGATGTGACCGGCCTTGAGCCAGAGATAGGTCATCGCGAGGGCTTCCTGCATGGCTTGTATCTAGATGCGGAAAGGCGTTTCGTCATCCCCTCAGCCGCGCACCAGTTTCAGAAGGTGCTCGACATGGGCGATTGGCGTTTCCTTGTCGATCCCGTGGCCGAGATTGAACACGTGGGGCCGCTCGGCAAAGGCGGTAAGGATGCGCTTGACCGACGTATCCAGCGCTTCGCCACCTGCCAGCAGCAGCATGGGATCGAGATTGCCTTGCACCGGCATGTCTACGGGGAGCTGTCCGTGAATCCAGGCAGGGTCCTGCGTTTCATCCACACCCAGCGCATCGACGCCGGTTTCCCGCGCATAGGCAGGCAGCTTCGCGCCCGCGCCCTTGGGGAAACCGATCACCGGAATGCCCGGGCGCTTCTCGTGAATTGCAGCGGCGATGCGCGCGTTGGGAGCAATCACCCACTGCTCGAACTGAGAAGGCGAAAGCGATCCGGCCCAGCTGTCGAACAATTGCACGGCTTCGGCGCCTGCATCGATCTGGCCGATGAGATACTCGATGCTCGCGGACTCGATAGCTCCGATCAGCGAGGCGAAAGCCTGCGGATCGCGATAGGCCAGCGCACGCGCCTTGCCGTGATCCTTCGAGCCCTGCCCGGCGATCATGTAAGTCGCGACCGTCCAGGGCGAACCCGCAAAGCCCAGCAGCGTCGTCTCAGGGCCCAAACGCTCCTTCACCAGGGCAACGGTCCGGTAGATCGCATCAAAGCGCTGGAAGGCCTGTTCCAGCCCTTCCCAGACCCCATCGACAAGCGGAGGGGCAAGCCGAGGACCTTCGCCAGCCTCGAACCACAGGTCCTGACCCAGCGCATAAGGCACGATCAGGATGTCGGAAAACAGGATAGCGCCGTCAAAACCGAACCGGTCGATCGGCTGGATCGTCACTTCGGCCGCAGCTTCGCTATCGTAGACCAGTTCGAGAAATCCGCCCTTCTCGGCTCGCAATGCGCGGTATTCGGGCAAATAGCGCCCGGCCTGTCGCATGAGCCAGACGGGGCGTTTTTCCGTCCGCTGGCCGGCAAGCGTATCGAGGAGACATCCGGGCATCGAAGAGTCCAATCAAACAATAAATATATATATTAAGAAGGATTCAGGGGTTTGTAGGCCCTGTGGATTACGGGGATTGCGCGCCCTTGCCTGATTTCTCCCGCCTTGAGAACCCATTTGCGCTTCCGCGACTCATGGAGTCAGTTGAGTCAAACGAGTCTTCTCCACACTATCCCCAGCCTGTCCAAAACCGCGCTCGCCTGTCCATGACTCGACTTGCAAAACCGGTTCGGATCGGGGGCTAAGTTCACCAACAACTTGTTCGCCAAACGCTCCCGTGGTTTATGCCAGCAGATATCCACATGGCTCCACTGCACCTCCACCTCCTGTCCGATTCCACCGGTGAAACGCTGGAAATGCTCGCCAAAGCGGCACTTGCGCAGTTTGGCGATGCACAGGTGCAGCGCCATTTCTGGCCGATGGTGCGATCGGTCCAGCATCTTGAGCGGATTGTGGACGACTTCAAGGCCAACCCCGGCCTTGTCCTCTATACACTCAGTAACGAGGCAACGCGTGAGCGGCTGGAGGAGTTCTGCCGACAGGAAGGCCTGCCCCACGTTGCCGCCATGGACGCCGTGCTCGAAGCGCTGGAAGAACGGCTGGGGCAGGAAGCTCGGGGTCGGCCCGGCGGCAAGAACAAGATGGACGAGGCTTATTTCGAGCGCGTCGATGCCATCCAGTTCACCATTGCCCACGACGACGGGATCAGTTGGGAGGAATGGGAGCAGTCCGATATTGTTCTCGCCGGCGTCTCTCGCACGTCGAAAACGCCGACAAGCATCTATCTCGCGAACCGCGGCTACAAGGTCGCCAATATTCCGCTGGTAGTCGAAAGCCCGCCGCCAAAACTGCTGTTCCAGCTGAAGAAACCGATGGTGGTCGGCCTCACCACCGCCCCTGCCCGCCTGATCCAGATCCGCCGCAACCGGCTCCTCTCGTTGAACGAGAAGACAGAAACGTCCTACGTCGACGAGGAGAAGGTGAACAAGGAGCTGGTATTCGCTCGGCGCATGTTTGCCGACAACGGCTGGCCGGTGATCGACGTGACGCGCCGCTCAATCGAGGAAACGGCCGCCGCGATCATCAAGCTCTATCAGGAGCGCGATGCCCGGCGGGCGAAGGAAATCGAACCCCAGCGCGGGCCGAAGCCGATATGATCGTTCTGGCAAGCAAGTCCGCCTCTCGCCGTGCCATGCTCGATGCGGCTGGCGTTTCCTACGATGCACAGTCAGCCGATCTGGACGAGCGCGCGATCGAGGCTCGCATGGTTGAGGCTGCTCCGGCTGAAGTCGCCGTCGCTCTTGCCGAGGCGAAGGCGTTGGCGATCCCAGAACCTGCGCGGCCCGTTCTGGGCAGCGACTCCCTCGTGGTTGTCGACGGCCAGCGGTTCGACAAGCCTGCTGACAGGACACAGGCCGCCGAGCATCTCCGCTTCTTTTCCGGCAAGACGATGCACCTGCACTCTGCCGCGGCCATCGCGCGCGGCGGCGAAATCGTATGGCGCCATGCCGATGTCGCGAACCTGGCGGTGCGCGACCTGTCCGATGCTTTCATCGAAAGCTATCTCGACGCCGAATGGCCCGAAGTCGGCTATTGCGTCGGCGTCTTCCGTATAGAGGCTCTGGGGGTCCAATTGTTCGAACGGATCGAGGGGGACCAGTTCACCGTTCTCGGCATGCCGCTTCTGCCCGTGCTGGGCGCTCTGCGCGAGCTGGGAGAATTGCCGCGATGACCCGCTATGCCGAAGTGATCGGCGACCCAATCGCGCAGTCCAAGTCGCCCGCGATCCACATGCACTGGATCGAAAGGCTCGGGCTGGATGCGTCCTATGGCCGCCAGCACGTGAAGCCGGACGAGCTTGCCGGTTATCTCGAGCGGCGCGCAGGCGATCCGGATTGGGCCGGATGCAACGTAACCATGCCGCACAAGCTGGCGGTGATGCCTTATCTCGCGCGGCTCGACCCACTGGCCGAGCGCATCGGTGCGGTAAACACCATCGTCCGTGAGAGCGACGGATCGCTCAGCGGATACAATACCGATGCGACCGGCTTTCTCGAACCGCTGATCGCCGATTTCGACAAGCAGCACTACTTCCGCATGGCACGCGTCCTGGGCACCGGAGGTGCGGCACGCGCGATTGTGGCGGGGTTGCTGGAGCACGGCATCACCGTGGTCCTCGCTGGACGCAATCCAGACAAGGCGCGCGCCATGCTGGACGAGCTCGATCCCGAGGGGCAGCACCATGTCGCCTCGCTCGACCATTTCGCCGAAACCACCGATTTCGAATTCGATGACCGCGAAGGCTGTTTCGACCTTGTCGTGAATGCCAGCCCGCTCGGAATGGTGGGACAGCCGCCGCTCGATTTCGATTTCAGCCACGTGCCGCCCGGCAGCGTCATCTACGACATCGTCACTGCGCCGCTCGAAACGCCTCTGCTTAAGGAAGCCCGCACCAGCGGTTTTCGGACCGTTGACGGTTTATCCATGCTCATCGGGCAAGCTGCCATCGCATTCGAAAAGTTCTTCGGCCAGCCGCCGCCGCGCGGCGACGGAGATGAGGCGCTTCGCAGGATATTGGTGCAGTGACGCAAGAGCGACCGCATATCATCGGCCTCACCGGCTCGATCGCCATGGGCAAGAGCACGGTCGCAAAGATGTTCGCCGAGGCAGGCGTTCCCGTCTTCGATGCAGACGCTGAAGTCCGCCGGATGCAAGGCCCGGGCGGCGCACTGCTACCGGATATCGAAGTTGCATTCCCGGGCAGCACCGGTCCCGACGGGGTCTTGCGCGAAGAACTCGGCCGTATTGTATTTGCCGATGCCGATGCACTGGCGAAGCTCGAGATGATCGTCCACCCCGCGGTCGCCAAGGCGCGCGAGCGCTTTCTGGATGAGAACGCGAACAAGCCACTGGTCGTATTCGACATTCCGCTGCTGTTCGAAAAAGGTGGGGCGGCCTTCGTCGATACCATTGTCGTTGTATCCGCCCCTGCCGAAATGCAGCGTGATCGCGTTCTGGCGCGCAAGGGCATGACCGAGGCGAAGTTTGCCGACATTCTGTCCCACCAGATGCCCGACGCGGAAAAGCGCGCCCGCGCCGATCACGTGATCGACACCGGCACCACGATAGAAGAAACGCGCGTGCAGGTTCAGGCTCTGGTGGACAAGCTGAAAGCCGACTTGCACGCCTGAGCCATCCCGCGCGATAGAAGCGGCATGCGCGAGATTATCTTCGATACCGAAACCACAGGCCTCGATCCCAACACTGGCGACCGGCTGGTGGAGATCGGCTGTATCGAGATGGTCAACCGCGTCGCCACCGGGCGCACCTTCCATGAGTACTTCAATCCGGATCGCGACATGCCGATGGAGGCGGAGAAGGTGCACGGCCTTTCCGCCGGCTTCCTGTCCGACAAGCCGCGCTTTCCAGAAAAGGTGGAAGCGCTGCTGGAATTTCTCGGCGACAGCCCGCTGGTGGCGCACAACGCCCAGTTCGACTTCGGCTTCCTGAACTTCGAACTTGGCCAGTGCGGCCACCCCTCCATCGGCGATGATCGGATGGTGGACACGCTGGTGCTGGCCCGCCGTCGCCATCCCGGCGCAAAGCACTCACTCGATGCTCTGTGCTCGCGCTACGGAGTCGACCGCAGTCATCGCACCTTGCACGGGGCACTGCTCGACGCGGAATTGCTGGCGCAGGTCTATGTCGAACTCACTGGCGGACGGCAGATCGGCTTGCAGTTGGCGGTCGACAATACAACCGAACAGGCCGTGGTTCAGACACGTTTCGTCCCGAAAACAGGTGAATACCGCGCCCCGCGCCCGCATGCTGCAAGTGCGGAAGAAATCTCCCGGCACAAAGCCTTTCTTGAGTCGTTAGAATCTCCCCTCTGGACCTCGTGAGACTTACGTCCCACATGGGGTAGAGAGCGAACGATAACAGAAGGAGCAACGCCTCATGGATATTCGCGTGTCGGGACACCAGGTCGATACAGGTTCAGCACTGCAGGAGCATGCATCAGACCGACTTGAGACCATTGTCGACAAGCACTTCAGCCGCGCGCTTTCATCCACGGTGACCTTCGGCAAGGCGCCGGCCAGCGGTTTTGCTGCCGACATCGTTCTCCACGTGAACCACGGGCTGATCCTGAAAAGTCACGGACAGGCGCAGGACGCACATGTCGCTTTCGACCAGGCGGCTGACAAGATCGAAAAGCAGCTTCGTCGCTACAAGCGACGCCTGAAGGACCGGCACGAACAGGCCTCTCATGCCGCCAAGGAAGAGGAAGCGGCATATACCATCTTCGCAGCTGAAGAGCTTGAGAGCGAAGACGCCGAGGTGATGGAAGAATCGCCGCCGGTCATCGCGGAAACGCGCATCGACGTGCCGGAAGTCAGCGTTTCGGATGCCGTGATGCTTCTCGATCTGCGCCACACGAACGCGCTGTTCTTCAAAAATGCTGGCACCGGACGGCATAATATGGTCTATCGCCGCGAAGATGGGTCGATCGGGTGGGTCGAACCGTCCTGATTGCCGCCGCATCCCGGCGATCATAACCAGTGGAGAGGTGTCAAATGCACCGGACGGCGCGCCTGGCCGCGCGCCGCTCCGCAGACGGGATAATTTGAGTTTTCTAAGACCATGGATTCGATTTTTCTGATGAAGCCCGAATCGGTTTGCGTCACGCAGGCCGATGGCAAGGACGATATCCTGCGCCAGCTGGCAAATCTGTTCGCACAGTCGTTTTCGCTGGATGCCGACCTTGTTCTCGAGCATCTGGAGGAGCGCGAAAAGCTCGGCAGCACCGGCTTTGGTCGCGGCGTTGCGATACCCCATGCGCGCATGCCCGATCTTGGTCGGCCGGTTGCCGCCCTGCTGAAGCTGGAGCGGCCGGTGGATTTTGCCGCAGCCGATGGTCTGCCCGTCGATCTGGTGTTCGGCCTGCTTTCGCCGGCCAATAGCGGTGCAACTCACCTTCATGCGCTGGCGGCGATCTCGCGGCTCGTACGCGACGAAGGCGTGCATGACGCGCTGACAGATGCCCCCGATGCAGAAGCGCTCTACGGCGTGCTGACCAACGTGACGGATCGTGACGTCGCCTGATTCGGCAAGCCAGTCGGCCAAGTCGGCTGACGAGAGCGGTGCGACGGCCCATTTCCGGGCGCTCGAAAATCTCTACGCTGCGGCTCCAGTTAACCAACTGTTCGATTCGCACCTCGACATTGTCGAGGCGGGCCGCGCGCGGATAACTTTCACTACGTCGGAGAAGTTCTTTCACGCGGCCGGGGCAACCCACGGCACGCTGTATTTCAAGATGCTCGACGATGCGGCCTTCTATGCCGCCAATTCACTGGTGTCCGACCGCTTCCTGCTGACGACAGGCTTCAACCTGCACTTCACCAAGCCGCTGCGCAGCGGAAAGGTGATTGCCGAAGGCAAGTGGATCAGCGGCAAACGCCGCGTTTTCATCGCCGAGGCGCACCTGATGGACGAGGAAGGCGACGAGATCGGACGCGGCACCGGCACCTTCATGCGCTCGCACATCGCGCTGTCCGGCCTCGACGGCTATCGCCAGGCCGAGTGATCAAAGCCATGGACGATCGTCTTCCAGCCCATCTCGAGGTCAGTGGCCTGATCCGCGCGGTCGAGGCCGCAGGCGGCTTCGGTATGGTTATCTCAAAAGGTGAACAGACGGCGGGCACCTTGATGGTTATCTGTTGCAGTAGAGCCACTCCGGCCCGTGCCTACGAGCGGATGCCGCAGCTTGACGGAACGCGCAAATGGACGCTTTCGAAAGAGCAAGATCCTGAAAAGCCGATGGATTTCACCTCATGGTACCAGCGCCGAGGCAAGCAGGATCCTGATCTCTGGGTGGTCGAACTCGAAGTCGAGAATGCCGAAAGATTTCTCGGTATCGATTCACCTATGAGTTGACATTGAAACAATCGAAGCTATTTGGCCCGCGACTTTCCCACAGCGTAGGTTGAATGCGCACCGCACTAAGGCGGTGGCTTTCAGCGCGCAGACGGGGAGACGACCGGCAGGTCCGTTTAGGGACGGAACGCGGGTGACAGACGGTAGGAAAACAACCGCGTCCGCAGACCTGTATCGTGTCTCTCACCGCCGTGAGTAACAGGTTCGATGAAGCTTTTCAGCAAGCGCACCGGGGTTGGCACCCTGGCAGCGGTACTATTCGCCACCAGTTTTGGCACTGCCTACAGCGGCGCCGTTGCCCAGGACCAGGCTGAGCCCACCGCGCTCGAATCGGTCCAGACAGAAACAGACACCTCCCAGGCGCCGGCAGAATCCGCCGAAGAACCGCAAGTTCGCTTCGTAATGAGCGAAGTGGTCCAGGAACTGCCCGAGCAGCCGGAAGAAAACGCCACGAACCCGAGCGACGCTGCATCCCTGCGCGAACTCGTGAGCAGCGTGGACACCAGCGGCGAAATGTCGCGCGAAATGATGTGCCTTGCCCAGGCCGTCTATTTCGAATCGCGCGGCGAACCGCTGGATGGCCAGCTTGCCGTGGCCCGCGTGGTCATCAACCGCGCAGAAAGCAATGTGTTCCCGGACGACTATTGTTCGGTCGTCACCCAGCGTGCGCAGTTCTCCTTCGTGCGCGGCGGGCAGATCCCCGAACCCAATCGCGGTTCCGGTGCATGGACCCGCGCCAAGGCCATCGCCCGTATCGCTCACCGCGAGATGTGGGATAGTGCCGTGGACGACGCGCTTTATTTCCACGCGACCTCGATCCGCCCCCGCTGGGCGGGCCGCATGACCGCGCGTGCGACGATCAACCGCCACGTTTTCTATCGGTAAGTTGGTGAGCGGAGCCGCCTAGCGCGGCTTTGACCTCGCCAGACGCGCAGAATAGCTGCGCCCTCTAGCCTCTCAGTTCGACCCACACAGGCGTGTGATCGCTGGACTTCTCGCGTCCGCGATATTCCTTGTCGACGCCGGCGGCGACCATTCGGTCTGCCGCTTCGGGTGACAGGAGCAGGTGATCGATGCGGAAGCCGTGGTCGCGCTGCCATGCACCGGCCTGGTAATCCCAGTAGGTCCAGACGCCGCCGCGCGGGTTGAGTGTATCGATCGCATCGGTCCAGCCATCTGCTAGCAAGCGGGCGTAGGCATCACGCGATTCGGGCTGCATCAGCGCGTCGCTCGCCATCGCCTTGACCGACCAGACATCCTTGTCCTCCGGAATGACGTTGAAGTCGCCCAGAACCACGGTCGGCTGCTCCAGCGCGGAAAGTTCCGCCATGCGGGCGCGCAGCTTCTTCATCCAAGCCAGCTTGTAATCGAATTTCGGCCCCGGATGGGGGTTGCCGTTGGGAAGGTACAGGTTGCAGATGCGCACGCCGTTAACGTCAGCTTCCAGATAGCGGGCCTGCTCGCCCTCCCCTTCCTTCGGGCCATCAATGCCCAGGCCGCGATGGGTTTCGACGGGCTTGCTTCCGTCCGCAAGGATAGCGACGCCGTTGAAGCTCTTCTGGCCATGCCAGATCGCCTGGTAGCCGATGTCCTCGAACTCGGAGGCTGGAAAGCCCTCGTCCTGTGTCTTGATTTCCTGCAGGCAGGCGACGGCCGGGCGGGTTTCCTCCAGCCATTCCTTCAGGCGCGGCAGGCGCGCCTTGATGCCGTTGATGTTGAAGCTGGCGATTTTCATCGCCGCCGACCTTAGATGCCGAACGAAGTTCCGCAACCGCAACCTGCGGCGGCATTGGGATTTTCCACGCGGAAAGCCGCGCCGCCCAGCGATTCGACGTAATCCACGGTGCTGCCGGCGACCAGGTCGAGGCTGACCGGATCGACCACAAGCTTAACGCCGTCGGTTTCGCTCACCATGTCATCGGATTCTGCTGCCTCGTCCAGATCGAACTTGTACTGGAAGCCGGAGCAGCCACCACCCTCCACCGAAAGGCGCAGGATAGCAGGCTTGCCCTGCTTCTTGGCGATCATGCCAACGCGCGTGGCGGCGGCTTCGGTAAGGGTCAGCGGATTGGTCATGTCATGTGATGTAGTGCGCCCTACCCGCTCTCTCAAGCGGTGGTGATGTAGTCGCGCATTTGCTGGGCCTCGGCTTCGATGATTTCCATGCGGTATTTCACGAGGTCGCCGATGGAAACGAAGCCGACCATCTTTCCACCCTCGACGACCGGGAGGTGGCGAATGCGACGGCGAGTCATCAGCGAGAGCGCCTTGAGCGCATCGGTCTCCAATTCGATGGTAATCGCGGGCGAGGTCATCACCTCGCTTACCGGGCGATCGAGCACCCCTGCCCCCTCCTTCGCCACGCAGTAGAGAAGGTCACGTTCGGAGAAGATCCCGGCAAGTGAGTCACCATCCATCACCGGCAGCGCGCCGATCCGCTTGTCTGCAAGCCGCGAAGCTGCATGCTGCACGGTATCCCGCGGGGAGCAGGAAACGACGCCGTGATCGCGATTCGCGACGATCTTCGATATGGACATAAAGGTTCTCCTCGATCCCGTTCCCTTGGTGGAACTTGCCTCGATTGTGCCACGAGAGACCGAGTCTGGGCAAATCATCGTGTAATCAGGCGTTGTAATCCTGCCTTCCGATGGGCATGTCGCAGCCCATGGCCAAGCCTTCTCCCCTGGATAATCCGGAAAACGCCGCATTCGCGTGGGCACGCTTCCGCCGTCTCATGCGGCTGATGATGGGGATCACGCTTGGCACGGTGATCATCGCGCTGGCGGTGATCTACAAGCAGGTGGACGAGGTTTCACCGCACTTCTTCATCGCTACTGCTCTGGGCATCGGGTTTTCGATGCTGCTGATGAGCGCGCTGATGGGCCTGGTATTCTTGTCGAGCGGAACGGGTCACGACGCTTCGGTAGAGAATGACCTCGATACGCTAGACCCGAACGCGAAGCGGGCAGACCGCCGCACCCTGGGCTGGAAGGAAGGCGAGGAGCGCTAGTCGCCGCGCGGCGACAGGCGGTATTCCTCCACCGGCTTGCCGCCGATCAGATGCTGCTGGATGATCTGTTCCAGCACCTCTTCCGTACATGATCGATACCAGACGCCGTCTGGCCACACGACTGCCACCGGCCCGGCCTCGCATACCTGCAGGCAGTCCGCCTTGGTGCGCTGAATCCCGCCCTTTCCGGCAAGGCCCAGCTCCTTCAGCCGCTTTTTCAGGTATTTCCACGATCGTTCGCCTACATCGCGGCGGCAGCATTTGCCCTTTTCGGACAGTGCGCAGATGAAGATATGGCGCTCGATACCTTCGCCGCCGATCTTTGCCAGCGCGCGTTCGGCCTGGGCGATTTCAGACTTGGAGGTCAGCGCTTCTTGCCTGCGATGCGGGCGATCTCGGCCTTCACCAGTCGCTCCACGATTTCCGGCAGGTTGGCGTCGAGCCACTGGGCCAGCATCGGCCGCATCATTTCGCGCACCATGCCTTCGAGAGAAGTCTCGCCGGAACGCACGATTTGCGGTTTGGCGGGCGGATCGGACAGCATTGCGAGAGCGGCCAGCGACTGGCGCATGGCTTCGGCAGCGCGATCCGTGGTCAGGCCTTCTTCCGGGGTTTCGGCGTCGGCCTCGGCCTCGGAATCCTCGATCAGTGAGTCTTCGGCCTCTTCCTCCCGCAGGGCGGCGCCGATCACGCCGAGATCGAGGACGTCCTCATCCTGCTGGGCGGTTTCTTCGTTACGGGAGACGAGGCCTTCGCGGCGGCGCGAACGCGCGGTCTGCGCGGCCTGATTGCTGTCGCGTGCGATCACTTTCTTGATCGAGTCGAGAATTTCCTCGACCGAAGGTTCGCCTTCCTGCCGCATTTCAGTCCCCCTGCGTCGTCATCCGCGAATCGACTGTACCGGCATCAAGCTGGTCCAACCCTGCGCTGTCGACAACTTCCCCATCGGCGGCAGGGATGTCAACGGTACGCGAGCTGGTGGCGACGGGTTCGGGATCGCGTTGCCAGTCCCATATGATGCCGCGAACACGGTCATAGTTTTCAACGGGATCGTAGAGCACGCCCTCGTCACCAAGGCCCAGGTCACGCGCCTCGGCCTTACCCATGATCGCCAGCAGGTTGAAGCCGGCAACGTAGGCGTTGCGACGCGCAGTGACGAGCTGCACCTGCGCACGCAGCAGTTCCTGCTGGGCATCGAGCACGTTGAGAATGGTGCGGTTGCCGACGGTGTTCTCCGCCCGCGTACCTTCAAGGGTAAGCGCGGCTGCATCGACGGCTGCCTGGCTGGATGCGATGATGGCATTGGCGGCGCGCCAGCTGGCATAGATGGCGCGGGTCTGCGCGATCACGCTGCGTTCGGTTGCGATCACCTGCTCCAGCTGAGCCTCGGCCTGCGCGGTCGCCTGGCGCTGCTGCGCGGCAACCCGGCCACCCTGGAACAGCGGCAAGGTCATGCGGATACCGGCGGTGGCGCTGGTGGCAGTCTGGTCGGCCGTGGAGCCGGGGACGGCACCCAGTGTGCCGAGGAAATTCTGGTAACCGCCATTGGTGAAGGCGCTGAATGTCGGCAGGCGCCCTGCCCCGGCGACTTCGATATCGTATCCGGCGGCATCGGCACGCTCGCGCGCGGCGATGAGGTCCGGATTGTATTCGAGCGCGGTGTCCACAGCCACTTCGACGTTGTCGGGAAGGCCCGGCAGCGGGGGTGGAGGTTGCAGATCTGTCGGCGCGGTGCCGACAAGAGCGATGTAGCGTTCGCGCGCGTTGACTAGGTTAGCCTCGGCCGTGCGCAGATCGCCGCGGGCCACAGCAAGGCGGCTTTCGGACTGAGCCACGTCGGTGCGGGTCACGTCGCCGATTTCGAAACGGTCGCTTGTCGCCTCGAGATTGATCGAGAGCACGTCCACATTGTTCGAAGACAGGCTGGCGATCGCTTCGTTCAGGATCACATCCATGTAGATCGCGACGACGTCGGCGAACACGCTGCTTTCGGTGCTGCGCAGGTCTGCCCGGCCCGCATCGACGCGATTTTCTGCTGCTCGCACACCGTTTTTAACTGCGCCGCCCTGGTAGAGCGGTACGCCCAGATCGACGCTGGCGTTGAGCTGTCGCTCGGGCGCAATGAAGCTGGTGGAATTCTGGACCAGAAATTCGGAGTAGGTGGTGGTCGTGTTGACGGAGGGCAGACCCTGTGAACGCTGGATGACCACGTTTTCATCGGTGGCGCGCAACTGGGCGCGGGCGGCCTCCAGCGTGGGATTGTCCTGGTATGCGCGGGTCAGTGCTTCCTTCAGCGTGTCGGCAGAGGCGGGAGAGGCCAGCAGGCCGACGCCCGCCAGCGCGGTCGCCAGCCGCAAGTAAGTGCGCATGATCAGAAGCTCCAGCCCTTCGGCTTGTCGAAGGAGTGCAGCTGCGGAATGCCAATGTCATAAACCGGCATCATCGAGACGCCGGCGTCGGTCTTGCGGCCAACGGCAAGGCGGGTGACGCCGTTCGACACCATGCCGGTGACGATGCGGGCACCGTCGGCCAGCCGCTTGGCAAGCGCGGCGGGGATTTCTTCCACCGCGCCATCGATCACCAGCAGGGTTGCACCCTTGCCCTTGGTGCCCTTGCCCACGGCTTCTTCCGGGCTGATCACGGTAAGGTCCGCGACGAGTGGGCGGAAAAGCTCTGCTAGGTAGCCGGAGCCTGCATCGACCACGATGGCCTTTTCATCGCCAGAGGGCTGCGCTTCTTCCAGCATCTTGCCCTGCACCAGCGGTGCGGGAAGCCATGCACCGTTTTCGAGGCGGATCGCACGGTCGACATAGGCGACGCCCTTGCTGGTGGCAGGCACGTAATCCTCGCGAGCGACCTGGCTCATGCGGCGGATGACGAATGGCGTGTTCACGCCGCTGGTGCGCAGCTGGCTGTCGATCATCGCGCGGCGCGCGGGATTGCTGGCAATGTTGGCGGCTTCGGCTGAATCGAGCGGATCGGAAATCACGGCTGGAATCTCTCGCATCTGTTGAATGGCAAGTGCCTTAGGGATTGCTGCGCCCGCGAGCAATGGCCGCATTGTCGCAATTCGTCACGATGGCTCTTGGTCTGGGCACATCACCCCGGCGAAACCGTTTTGACGAAACGGGCAGGCGAAGACTATGGGCAACCCGACCAAGAGGAGTGCAGAATCGATGAGCGACATGGTGACCATCCGCGAAGAAGACCTGATCGAGACGGTTGCCGACGCGCTGCAGTATATCTCCTATTATCATCCGATGGATTACATCCAGGCGCTGGGAGAAGCCTACAAGGCGGAAAAAGGCCCCGCGGCGAAGGATGCCATTGCCCAGATCCTGACCAACAGCCGCATGTGCGCAGAAGGGCACCGCCCGATCTGTCAGGATACCGGCATCGTCAATGTGTTCCTGAAATGGGGGCAGGATTGTCGGCTGGAATCGGACAAGTCCTTGCAGGAAGTGGTCGATGAAGGCGTGCGTCGCGCTTATAACAACGCCGACAACAAGCTGCGCGCCTCGATCCTCGCCGATCCCGCTTTCACTCGCCGCAACACCCGCGACAACACCCCCTGTGTCCTCTCGGTGGAGATGGTGCCGGGCACGACCGTGGGCGTCGACGTTGCCGCCAAGGGCGGTGGCAGCGAGAACAAGTCCAAGTTCAAGATGATGAACCCCAGCGACAACATCATCGACTGGGTGCTGGAGCAGATCCCCTCGATGGGTGCTGGCTGGTGTCCGCCGGGCATGCTGGGCATCGGCATCGGCGGCACGGCAGAACACTGCATGAAGCTTGCCAAGCAAAGCCTGATGGACCCGATCGACATGGCGCAGCTGAAGGAACGCGGCGCGCAGACCGATATCGAGCAGCTGCGCATCGACATCTTCGATGCCGTGAACGCGCAGGGCGTGGGTGCGCAGGGCCTTGGCGGTCTTTCCACCGTGCTCGACGTGAAGATTCTTGACTGGCCGTGCCACGCCGCGGGCAAGCCTGTTGCGATGATTCCCAACTGCGCTGCCACTCGCCACGCGCACGTCACGCTGGACGGTAGCGGCCCGGCATACCTCCCCCAGCCCGATCTTGATGCCTGGCCGGATGTGCACTGGGAGCCGGATGCAGAGGCCAAGCGCGTCGATCTCGACAATCTCACGCAGGAAGAGGTGGCGAGCTGGAAGAACGGCGACCGCCTGCTGCTCAACGGCAAGATGCTGACCGGCCGCGATGCCGCGCACAAGCGCATCAAGGATATGCTCGAAAAGGGCGAAGAGCTGCCCGTCGATTTCAAGGGCCGCGCCATCTACTACGTCGGCCCGGTGGACCCGGTGATGGGCGAAGTCGTCGGCCCGGCAGGTCCCACCACGGCAACCCGCATGGACAAGTTCACCGAAATGATGCTCGATCTGGGCCTGCTCGCCATGATCGGCAAGGCAGAGCGCGGCGCCGATGCTGTCGAGGTAATCAGCCGCTTCAAGGTGGCTTACCTGATGGCAACCGGCGGCGCAGCCTACCTTGTGGCACGCGCTATCAAGGAATCGAAAGTCGTCGCTTTCGAGGACCTCGGCATGGAAGCCATCTACGAATTCACCGTGAAGGACATGCCGGTAACGGTCGCCGTCGATAGCGAAGGCAACAACGTCCATAGCCTCGCCCCCATGCACTGGCGCGAGAAGATTCGCGAAGAGGGGCTGCTCGGCGCCAAATAAGGCGTAAATCGGCTCGAAATTGCCCGAAAACGGGGAATGTGATCGACCAATGACACAGTGCTTTCGATGGAAACCACTGTGCGGTCTGGTTGGATTTACGCCTCTGGGTTAAACGTGCTGCATGGAATCTGCGGAAAAAACCGAGAAGCACACCTCGCGCGTGCCCTTCAAGACGGTGCTTGCATCGATCGTCGGGCTATGGGCGACTTACTTTGTCATCGTCACCCTGCGCGCAGAACTGCTGCAGATGGACTATGCCGACCAGATGATCGGCCTGCGGTTGCTGGCCGTCTCTGCTGGAATCCTGATCACCGTCGGGCTGTGGGTCGTTCTGCGGCCGTTCGATGGCAAGCCGCTATGGCTCAAGATTGGCGCGGCTCTCGTTCTGGCGCTTCCTGCGGCTCTACTGTGTGCCCAGGCGAACACCATCGTGTTTGCAGACATGCAATCGATGCTGAACGAGAAGGTGCTGCAGGAGTTTGCCGAGGCGCGCGGACTGGATGCGGAAGGTTCGCAAGAGACTCTGCTTTCGGATCTTTCCGAATTGATGGCTGTCGGCAAATACCAGCAGCTGATCGAAATCGCGTTCAGCCGCTATTTCATGCTGCTGGCGTGGTGTGCGCTCTACCTTGCGCTTCTCACGGGCGAGAAGGCCCGCGATGCAGAGCGGCGCGAGCAGCAGTTCCGCAATGCCGCCAAGGCCGCTGAACTCCAGTCGCTGCGCTATCAGGTGAACCCGCACTTCCTGTTCAACACGCTGAATTCGCTGTCCGCACTGGTGCTGACCGGCAAGACCGAGATGGCGGAGCGGATGATCCAGACCATCAGCACCTTCTATCGGCGCAGTCTGGCTGACGATACGACGTCCGACGTGCCACTGCGCGACGAGATTCACCTGCAAAAGCTCTATCTCGAAATCGAGTCCGTGCGCTTCCCGCTGCGTTTGCAGGCACATTACGACATCCCCGCAGACCTGGAGAATGCGCTGATCCCCGGCATGATCCTGCAGCCGCTGATCGAGAATTCGGTAAAGCACGCCGTCGCGCCTTCGTCCGGCCAGGTGACGATCACCCTCTCCGCGCGCGAGGAGTATGACCGGCTGGTGGTGACTATTTCCGACAATGGCCAGAGCGCCGAGGACCGTGACGACACGCGCCCCGGCTTTGGCATTGGCCTCACTAATGTGCGACAGCGGCTGGAAGCGCGTTTCGGTAACGAGGCGTCGGTCGTCTCTGGTCATGTGCCCGGTGGCTATGCCACACATCTGCGCATGCCATTGAAGCGCATCAAGGAAAGGGTTGCTGCGTGAACGACAACGATAACGGAACCCTGCGCACGCTGATCGTCGATGACGAGCCGCTGGCGATTGAACGCATGCAGGTGCTGTGTGCCGAAATCCCGCAACTGCAGGTGATCGGCACTGCCAACGACGGCGAATCCGCGCTGCGCTTGTCCGAAAAGCTGAACCCCGATCTCTTGCTGCTCGACATGACCATGCCGGGCAAGGATGGGCTGCAGGTTGCGGCAGAGGCCGGCAAGATGGAAACGCCCCCTGCCGTGATCTTCGTCACCGCGCATGAGAACTTCGCAGTCGAGGCCTTCGACCTCGAAGCCATCGACTACGTTCTGAAGCCCGTCGCCACCGAGCGGCTGGAGCGCGCTATCGAGCGTGCCCTCACGCGGAAGGCGCGCGGCGCGAATGGAGCAGAGGCCGAAAGTGAATGGCTCAGCGAGTTCTGGGTGCCGCACCGCTCCGAACTGCTGCGGATCGACGCAAGCGAAGTCTACCGTATCGATGCAGAGCGGGACTACGTACGCCTGCACGTGGGCGAGACGAGCTATCTGCTTCTGCAGACCATCGCTGGCCTCGAGGAAAAGCTCGATCCGGAAAAGTTCATCCGCATCCACCGCTCCACCATCCTGCGCCGCGATTACATCTCCGGCCTGAAACACGAAGGACTGGGCGTGTGGTCTGCCGAACTGGCCGATGGCGAGGACCTACGCATCGGGCGAACCTACCTCAAGAAAGTGAAGGCGATGGCAGGTCGCTAGGGCTCGCCTTTCCTACACTTCTCAAGACGCGAAAAAGGGCGCCTTCCGCAAGGAAAGCGCCCTCTTCATTTGGGGGGTCTTCGGGGTGCTGAGGGTTAGCCGCCGCGTTGGGCGTCTTCGATAACCTGGGCAAAGTGGCGGTCGAACTGGCGCTTTGCCTGACGATAGCAGGTGCGCTGTTCGCGGGTGCGCAGCAGGGTGCCGACCTGCGCTTCGGTAAAGCCGCAGGCTTCCTTGGCTGCATGGTCGATGCGGCGCTCGAGCTCTTCCTTGCCTTCCTCGGTGGTCAGGTCGAGATCCTGGTGCGACACGCCGACGGTGCGATAATCCTCGGCGGCGTGGGCGACAGGTGCGAAAGCCATGCCGGTGGCGGCGAGCGCCAGGGCCATGGTGAACGAACGGGTTTTCATAACTTGGTTCCTCCTCCTTGAGCCCCTGATCTTCGTGCCTTGGGGGGTAGCACCGCAGCCGGTGGGACTGGAACGACTGCGGTGCATTCAGATAGTTAGGCGAGGTCTTCGGGCCGCGCTGCAAGTGGTCGACCTGCGCGCTTGGACTATCGACAAGCAGGTGGCCTGCCCGACGAACCGCCGATTTGGCTCCGCGAACGACCAATTGCGATCCTGCTTCACATCGGGCAGTGCTGGCAGCCATGGCGCTGATCATCACTTTCCTGCTGGGCATGGGCAATTTCGCCTGTCACCGCGCGGTCATCGCGAGCGGGCACCGCATGCTCAGCGAAATGCCGCCGCGCACCCTGCTGATCGCCCAGCGCGCCAGTCTGGCGCTGGAGTTCTGCCTGCTGTGCGGCGCGTTATATGCGGCGAGCGAAGGCGCGGTGCACTGGGTATGGCTCTATGGCGGCTATTTCCTCATCAACCTTGGCGCGGCCTGGTCCATCGTGACCCGGCGAATCTGACCTGAGTTGTATCGGGAACTGGGGAGGCCATCCGGCGATTTCAGACAAATGGAAGAGCGCGGGGAAATGAACAGCGGCAACGAACGCTCACTCTGGCTGGTGCACAACGATGCCAGCGGATCGAACGATCGCGAAACGTTGGAACGCATGTCTTCAGGCTGCGCCGATTGCGGGCTGCGCGTTGCCTATCGCAGCACCTTTCCGGATGACGACCTGCCTTTGCCGGCGATGCTGGATGCAGCGGGAATAGACCTCGTCGCCGTGTTTGCGGGCGATGGCACCGTCAATGCCACGCTGGCCGCGCTGTCAGGCTGGGGAGGGCAGGTGCTCATCCTGCCCGGTGGCACGATGAACCTGCTCTACCATCGCCTGTTCGGCGACATGGATTTTGAAGAGGTGCTGAGACTTGCCGGGAGCGGCGATCTCTCGGTGCGCAGGCCAGGGATAATCTCCTGCCCCATGGGCAAGGCCTATGCGGGCCTTCTTGCAGGCCCCGGCACCAGCTGGAACGACGTTCGCGAAGCCATGCGCCACGCCGACGTTCTAGCGATGGCCACCGAAACGCGAGAGGCTTTCATCCGCACCCTTCAGGACGAACCGCTGCGGTGTATCGAACCGGAACTGGGCCGCGCTTCGGGCTATCCGCTCCTGCTGCTTGATCCGAAGGACGATGGCATCGACGTCTGTGCCTATCACGCTGAGACCACAGCGGAATTTGTCGATCAGCTGCTGGCCTTGGCGAAACACGATTTCCGACAGGGACCGCACGATCACCTCGGCAAGGCTGACAGGCTGACGCTGGGCAGCACTGGCGCTCACGAGTTTGGCGTGCTGCTGGATGGTGAACCGGCGATAGCTGAAGGTGCCACGACCTTCGAACTGTCGACATGCGAAGTGGACCTGCTAGCGAAGCCCGGCAATGACTGACCGCAAGCTGCTGTTTCATCTTTCCGACATTCACTTCGGGCTGGAGGACAATCGCGCGCTCGACTGGGTGAAGCGCGAAATTCACGAGCGGCAGCCCGATGCCGTGGCAATCACCGGCGACCTGACGATGCGTGCGCGCCACCGTGAATTCGATGCCGCCTGCGAATGGATCCAGTCGCTCGACGCGCCCGTCACCGTGGAAGTTGGCAATCACGACCTGCCCTATTTCAATCTTGTTGAGCGCTTCGCCGATCCCTATCGCCGCATCCGCTCCATCGCCGACAAGGTGGAGTGCGAGATCGACTTGCCGGGTATCGCCATCGTGCCGCTGAAAACCGTGCGCCGCTGGCAGCCTCGCCTGAACTGGTCGAAAGGCTGGGTAACGGATCAGGCGCTGGAGCGATGCCTCCATGCCATCGACGCGCTGCCCGAAGGCGTGCAGGCGTTGGTCGCCGTGCACCATCCTTTGCGCGAAGTCGGTACGAAGGGAACTGCGCTTACCAGGCATGGGCAAAAGGCATTGAACGAACTGGCGCAGCGCCCGGTGCTTGCCGTGTTGTCAGGACACGTGCATGATGCCTTCGACATCATGGAAGAGACGGTGCACGGCAAGGTGCGCATGATCGGCGCTGGCACCCTGTCGCAGCGCGTCCGCTCCACCCCGCCCAGCTTCAACGAGCTGACCTGGGACGGTAAGGAACTGCACGTGCAGGTCCGCAATCTCGAACATATCACCACGCACGACATGATGATCGAGGACGTGCCCGAGGACGCCATGCCGCCGCGTGATCCGGGCGATCCGGTGGCCCCTGCGGGCAAGGTGCCGCGTGTCGATCCACCGGTGCACTAGGTCGTAAATCCGGCTTGTCCGAGGCGGCGTTGTGGTGTGAAGTGCCCGTCACTTCCACCTGATAAGGGGTCGCCCGAATGCTGAATGTCCGTAACGCCGTGATCGGTGCCATCCTCGCTCTCGCCGCCGTACCCGCCGCCGCGCAGGACTGGCGCCTAGTCATCCACGGAGGGGCAGGCACGATCGAGCGCGACCGCATGACGCCCGAGCGCGATGCGGAAATCCGGGCGGCGTTGACCCATGCACTGGAAACCGGCGGCGCGATCCTTGCCGAAGGCGGCAGCGCGCTCGACGCCGTTGAAGCGACTATCCGCACGCTGGAGGACGATCCGAACTTCAACGCCGGTCGCGGCGCGGTGTTTACCGCTGCTGGCCGCAACGAACTCGACTCCTCGATCATGGATGGCCGCACCCGCGATGCCGGGGCTGTCGCAGGTGTTACCACTACGCGCCACCCGATCAGCCTGGCCCGCGCGGTGATGGAAGATTCCCCTCACGTGATGATGGCCGCTAGCGGGGCGGACGAATTTTCACGCGAGCAGGGGTTGGAGCAGGTCGATCCAGAGTGGTTCTATACCCAGGAACGCTATGACCAGTTGCAACGCTTCCTCTCCCGCGACACCGCGGATGCGAATGACCACTCGGGCGAGGATTACAAGTTCGGCACAGTCGGCGCGGTGGCTCTCGATACCGCAGGAAACCTCGCGGCTGGTACCTCGACCGGCGGAACGACGGGCAAACTCTATGGCCGTGTCGGCGATTCGCCGGTTATCGGGGCTGGCACCTACGCCGACAACCGCGCCTGCGCTGTTTCCGCGACCGGTGCTGGTGAATATTACATCCGCGAGGGCGTGGCTCACGAGATCTGCGCGCGCATCCGCTTCCTGCACGAAAGCCCCCAGGAAGCTGCTGATTTCGTGCAGGCGGAGACCCTCGAACTGGGTGGGACCGGCGGTGTGATCGTGCTCGGCGCCGATGGCGACTGGGCCTATTCGTTCAATACTGCAGGCATGTATCGCGGCACGGCGTCCAGCGATTCTGCTCTTTCAGTCGGCATTTACGGCGATGAATAAGTAATACTACGCTCGTTTCGGCGGTTTTTCGCGCCATTTGGTCGCAGCGGCAGGATCACAATCGACAACTTCGGCGTAAATTGCCGTCATGGCTACGAAAGTCCTCATCGTGGAGGACGACCTGTTGAACCGCATGTTCTACGAGGCCGTCTTTAACCAGCGCGGCTACCAGCTGATGCTCGTGGACGATGGTGCGCGGGTGCTGGACGCGGTCGACAGCTTCACGCCCGATCTCATCACTATGGACATTCACCTGCCGCATATTTCGGGTCGCCAGCTGATCCGCGCGATCAAGCGCAACCCCGAAACGCAGCACATCCCGATTCTCGCTATCACCGCCTATGCGGGCAAGCGTGACGAGGAAAGCATCCGGCGTGCCGGGGCAGGGGGCTATCTGGCCAAGCCGCTATCCATCGACAGCCTGCTGGGCGGGGTGGACGCACTGCTGTCCGAACGCGTGCACTAGAACGCAAAAAGGGCGACCCTTCGTGGGGGCCGCCCTTCGCATTTTCCTCCGTCGAGGAAACTGGTGTCGTAGCGATTAACGCTTCGAGAACTGGAAGCTGCGACGTGCCTTGGCGCGGCCGTACTTCTTACGCTCAACCACGCGGCTGTCGCGGGTGAGGAAGCCGGCGGCCTTGATCGTCGAGCGCAGGGCCGGTTCGAACTTGCTCAGCGCCTGGCTGATGCCGTGCTTCACGGCGCCTGCCTGGCCGGAGAGACCGCCGCCCGAGCAGGTAGCGATCACGTCGTACTGGCCTTCACGGTCGGAGATCGTGAACGGCTGGTTGATCACGAGACGCAGGGTCGGACGAGCGAAGTAGACTTCCTGGTCCTTGCCGTTGACGGTGACCTTGCCGGTGCCCGGCTTGATCCAGACGCGTGCGGTGGCGTCCTTGCGGCGACCGGTGGCGTAGGCGCGGCCATGCTCGTCCAGTTCTTGCTCGCGCAGCGGCGCGGCGGGAACGGCGGTTTCAGCTTCACCGGCAGCGTCGGCTGCGGGTGCATCGCCAACCACTTCCTTCAGATCGGCAAGGTCGGTCGCGGTGTTGTTGTCTTCGGTAGCCATTATGCGGACACCTTGTTCTTGCGGTTCATCGAGGCAACGTCGAGCACTTCGGGCTTCTGGCCGTCATGCGGATGCTCGGTGCCGTTGTAGAGGTGCAGGGCCTTCATCTGGGCACGGCCCAGCGGACCCGTGGGGATCATGCGCTCGACAGCCTTTTCCAGCACGCGCTCGGGATAACGACCGTCGAGGATCTTCTCGGCAGTGGTTTCCTTCAGGCCGCCGGCATAACCGGTGTGCTTGTAATAGACCTTCTTCGCAGCCTTGCCGCCGGTGAACTTCACCTTGTCGGCGTTGAGAACGATGACGTGGTCACCGCAATCGACGTGCGGGGTGAAGCTCGGCTTGTGCTTGCCGCGCAGGATGTTGGCGATGATCGAAGCGAGGCGGCCGACGACGAGACCTTCGGCGTCGATGATGTGCCACTTCTTTTCGACCTCTGCCGGCTTGATCGACCGGGTGGTCTTCGTCAGAGCCTTCATGGCTGAATATTCCTCAAATCAGTGCGAAAGATCGCCGCTGACCCGATCGCGGTGGAGAATCACCTGCTGTCGAGGCAGCGAAGGCGCGCCATTTGTCGCTTCGGGGGCCGCAAGTCAAGCAAATCTGCGGCATAGAGAGGAGGTAAAATAATACCGCAGCCGTTTCGGAGCGGCTCGCGGGCGGTTCAGATTCTTGCCAGGCTCCAGTTCTCCCGGACGGCGCGATTGGAGGCACCGACATGGGTGATGACGCTGCGACTGGCGCTGCGCATCAGGCCGGTATCGGTATCACGCGTGGATTCGAATAGCGTCTCAACGCGGCCCTCGCCGCCGCCGGGCAAGGCTATGCTCTGCTCGTCGCGGCGCGAAAGGTTGGCGGGAGCGAACAGGTCTGCGGGCAGGTGTGCCATCACGCGGTGCCCAGCCTGCTGCAGGGCGGCGACAAGTCGCGAAAGCTGCTCGCGCTCATCTTCGCTGATGGGCTGGTGTGCGATCTCCGCCTGCGCCTCGTCCACTGCCCTGCGCAAGTCCTCCCCTGCGGGGCGAGCGATCTGCGTGGATAGAATCTGGCCGAATGCGTCTAGCGCCAACGGGAACATACCGCCTTCATCGCGGCTGCGCTCCAGCCTGGCGAAGTCCGCCAGGACAGTGGGGCAATCCACCTCGACGCGTGCCTGCGCGCCTTGCAGCATGAAGCCACCGGAGAAATGACTGAACGTGATCGTGAAATCGCGTGTGACCGAGAAGGGCGTACCATCGATCAATTCACGCACAACTGTTCTCGAATAACGCATGGGCGCTTCGGGCGGAGCGATCAGCCGTGTGGACGTGGCAGCAATGGCGGGCGCGCTGCAAATCGCAGGCGCGATTGCCGCCCCCATGGCGACACGCAGCGCGCTGCGCCTGTCCGTGCCATCAATCACTGTCGTTCTCCTGGAAGCAACCCAGCCAGCCAATCGCGCGTTTCCTGCGGCGCGCTATCGACATGCCAACCACAAATGGCAGGCGTTTCATAGGGATGCAATTGCGAGAGGCGCGCTGTGGCTTCGGCGAGAAGCCGCGAATGCGTCTTGAAAAGCACGCCGACTTCGGCTGCCGACTGCACCTGCCCTTCGTAGCTGAAGACGGACATGACTTCGGGAAGGATGTTCGCGCATGCGACCAGCTTTTCCTGCACGAGTGTCTCGGCAACCGGGCGGGCTTCCTCTACGGAGCCGAACGGGCTCCAGATCAGCGCCGCTCCGGTTTCGGAAGCTTCCATCAGGCGCGCCTGCCAAGCACGTTCGCTCCCCAGGCAAAGGCAGCCACCAGCAATGCGCCCACGATCTGGTGAGCCACGGCCATCCAGAGGTCAACGCCCGTCATGACCGTGGCAATGCCAAGGATGATCTGCACGCCGAAGGCGGAATGAATGGCAACCGAGGCTCGCCGGTCCAGCGGCTTCACTTTGCGGGCCATGACGATCAGTGCGGCAACCGCCACCCACGCCCACCAGCGATGCAGGAAATGGAGCCAGAACGGATCGTGGGTGAAAGTCCAGAAGGCCCCTTTCGACCAGTCAGCCTCGGGCACAAGACCGCCCTGCATCAACGGCCAGGTATCGGACGCATGACCTGCGTTGAGGCCCGCAACCCAGGCACCCAGCAGCAGTTGCAGGAACAGGATTACTGCGACGACAAAGGTCATTCCCGTGAAGCGGGCAGGGCGGTCGAGGCCGGATGACGCAAGCTGCCGCAGGTCCAGCGATGTCCAGACGAGGCCGCCAAGCGTGAAGAACGCGGTCAGCAAGTGGATCGAGAGCCAGAAGTGCGACACGTCCGTCATCTCGCTGCCGAGGCCGGATCGCACCATGAACCAGCCGAATGCCCCTTGCAGCCCGCCCAGCCCGAGCAGGGCCAGCAGGCGCGGCTTGTATCCGGTAGGAATAGCACCGCGTATCCAGAACCATGCCAGCGGCAAGGCGAACACCATTCCGATGATTCGGCCCAGCAGGCGGTGGAACCATTCCCAGAAATAGATGAACTTGAACGCCGCCAGGTCCATCCCGGCGGGGCCGCTCACGTTCTGGTATTCACCCGTCTGCTGATACAGCTCGAACTCGGCTTGCCAGTCCGCTTCGCTCAAGGGGGGCAGCGCGCCGGTCACGGGCTTCCATTCGGTGATGGAAAGGCCGCTTTCGGTAAGGCGCGTTATCCCGCCTACTGCCACCATGATCAGCACCAGAGCGGCAACGACGATAAGCCAGCGCGCCAGGGCGAGCGGGCGCGGGTTTCCGGCCGACACGGGCGGGGCGGAGATTGTGGTAGCGACCATAGGGTTGGCGATTTGCAACTTTGCACGCGGATTCGCAAGCGCGCCCTTGGTGCAGGGTTCCCACACTCGTCAAATTCATACGATTTGCGACAAGCCGACCCTTGCGCAATGTTATGACGTTACATACATGCACCGCATGGCTTCGATCAGTCCCTGGATTCGCGGCAAACTGGACCGCGCCGGCGTCATGCTGTCCGCGCTGTGCCTTGTGCACTGCGTGCTTGGACTCGTGCTCGTCGCCGGGCTTGGTCTTGGCGGCACCTTCCTGCTCGATCCTGATATTCATCGCTGGGGCCTGCTGCTGGCAACCATCGTTGCCGGCACCGCCATCGGGATGGGTGCGATCCGCCACCGCCGCGCCGGACCTTTTGTTGTGGCCATGACGGGCCTCACCTTTATGGGCGGTGCGCTGGCTGTCGGCCACGGGTTCGAGGAAGCCGTACTGACCATGATCGGCGTCACGCTCGTGGCCGCCGGACACATCCTCAACTTGCGCCACGCCTGACAGGCCCTATGTGCCGCTGGTGATGAACCAGCCTATCTCTCTAATCGTGAACGGCGATCCGCGCCGCACCTCTGCGACTACTATTGCCGGACTGGTGCGCGAACTTGGCCTGAAGCCTGAAAAGGTAGCCGTGGAACACAACGGCGAAATCGCTCCGCGTTCCACGCTGGAGGATGTGGCGCTCTCCGACGGTGACCAGCTGGAGATCGTCCACTTCGTCGGCGGCGGCTGAAGCGCAAGCGCAATGATCTTCCGGATCGGCCTTGCCACTGCGCTGGCAGGTCGATACCGCCGCGCGCATGACCGAGATGCAGACGATTTCGACTGAGTCCCCCGACGACAGCTGGGAAGTTGCCGGGCACAGCTTCACCTCACGCCTGATCGTGGGCACGGGCAAGTACAAGGACTTTGCCCAGAACGCCGCCGCCGTGGAGGCTGCCGGGGCCGAGATCGTCACTGTTGCCGTGCGCCGCGTGAACGTGTCAGACCCGAACCAACCGGTTCTGATGGATTACATCGACCCGAAGAAGGTCACTTACCTTCCCAACACCGCAGGCTGCTTCACCGCCGAGGACGCGATCCGCACCCTGCGCCTTGCGCGCGAGGCTGGTGGCTGGGACCTCGTGAAGCTGGAAGTACTGGGCGAGGCGAAGACGCTCTATCCCAACATGGTCGAGACCATCCGCGCCTGCGAAGTGCTGGCGAAGGAAGGTTTCAAGCCCATGGTCTACTGCACCGACGATCCGATTGCGGCAAAGCAACTGGAAGAGGCAGGCGCCGTGGCGATCATGCCCCTTGGCGCGCCGATCGGTTCCGGCCTTGGCATCCAGAACCAGGTGACGATCCGCCTGATCGTGGAAGGCGCGAACGTTCCGGTGCTGGTGGATGCGGGCGTTGGCACAGCTTCCGACGCTGCTGTTGCCATGGAACTGGGCTGCGACGGTGTGCTGATGAACACCGCCATTGCCGAGGCTAAGGACCCGATCCGCATGGCCCGCGCAATGAAGCTGGCTGTTCAAGCTGGGCGCGAGGCATATCTCTCGGGCCGCATGGGTCGCCGCAAGTACGCCGATCCGAGCTCGCCGCTGGCCGGTTTGATTTGATTCTCCCTCAAGTGCCGGGCGGGGTGCGTCCGCACCCCTTGTCTTTCCTCGCATAAGCTCGGGCGCGCGTTCGCGCTTGCTGCGCAACCTTGTGCCGTCAGGCCTTTCCACCAAAAATTAACCATACGGGCGCACACCTCTGCAGGACACCGCAAGGGGATCGCCGTCATGGGCTACGAATCGAAGACATTCTCGCTGACCATCGCCGAAATGCGCGAGTTTGCAGGCTTTGCCGAATATGAGCAGGAGTTCATCGAACGCTCTCTCGATATCGCGCTGGGCCGCTGTGAAGATGCGTTCAAGACGTGGAGCGTCTCTCCCGAAGACAAGCGCACCATTCGTGGCCAGTACCTCGCCTACCGCGAACTGAAGCACCTGCGAGCCCTGATCCCGGACGGCGAAACGTTCGACGGCATCGAAACGCTCATGGGCACCCTGTTGCGTATCTCCGCACAGGACCTCGCGCAGGAAAAGCTCGACAGCTTCTCCGCCTACCGCTTCCTCTATGAGCGCCTGCTTGGCGCTGCAGTGCGGCCATTCCTTCCCGCGGCGTTCTGCGGTGCAGCCGCACTGCCCCAGATCCGCCCGGAACGCCGCCGCATGTTGCTGCAATCGCTGAGCGAGGCAGCGGCAACGGCCCCGGCATGGTCGCGCAAGGAACCGGCGTTCTTTCCGGAGAAGATCGAAGCCGAAGCGGCCTGATTCGATCAGGCTTCAGGCGCGCTGGACCGGGTAAAGTACCATCTCTCTGAAGGTCCAATGCTCATCAGAACCGCCAGCAGGTGTGTGCTGACTGATGTTGACGTGAGTCACATCGCGATCGGACGTCGTGAACGGCACGGCGAAGAAATGATGATCGCCTGAAATTCTCTGCATCGTCCCGTAAGGGTGATTTGGAATGCCGATATTTGCATCCCAATGCATCTGGGTATCAGTGGCGGGCGTGCGGATCATGCATTCGATGTAGAAAGCGATATCCTGCATTTCGCGCATCGAGATCGCGATGGCGCCACCGTCGCTGTAAAAAGCGATGTGACTGGTCCCGGTCACACTCGTCGTACTGATGCCGCGTATCTTGCGAGCGCTTATGTCCCACTGCGGACGGCCCTGCCCGATCAGCGATGTCGCCTTGACCACGATTGGATCGAAAGGCGATGAAATCGCCCCGCCCGATTTTTCGGACCATTCGCTCCCGGCAAAGTATTGGCCTGCGCGAGTTGCAACACCGGCCAGATCAATACGCTCGTCATCCATAATCATCCCCCTTGATTCGCAAGGGAAACTATCGGCGGACCGCAACAGTGTCTACCAAGGCTGGAGGGGTGTTCGGTGATGTGCTCCCTACATCAATAGAGCGCGTCCAGCCGGTCCTGGTAGTTCTCGCGAATCTGCATCCGGCGGATTTTCATCGTCGGAGTCATCATGTCGTTGTCGACGGTGAAAGGTTCGTCAGCCAGCACGAACTTGCGGACCTTCTCGATCACGGAAAGGTCCTGGTTGGTGCGGTCGATTGCCGCCTTGATCGCGGCGCGGAAGGCCGGGAGCTCCTGCAGCGCGGCCATGTCGAACTTCTCGCCGTTGTCGCGTGCCCATTGCACGGCCCATTCGGCATCGGGCACGATCAGAGCCACCATGTATGGCTTCTTGTCGCCCGCTACCATTGCCTGACTGATTTCGGGCTGCAGGGTGAGCATGCCTTCCAGTTTCTGCGGAGCGACATTGTCGCCCTTGTCGTTGACGATGATGTCCTTCTTGCGATCGGTTATCTTGATGCGGCCCTTCTCGTCGATGTGGCCAACATCGCCCGTGTGCAGCCAACCGTTGGCGAGCGTCTTCTCGGTATCGTCGGGGCGCTGCCAGTAGCCCATCATCACCAGCTCGCCGCGCACGAGAATTTCGCCGTCCTCGGCAATCTTCACCTCCACGCCGCGCAGGGGAGGGCCGACGGTATCGAGCTTGATGCCCGCGCTGGGATAGTTGCAGGCGATGACTGGCGCGCTTTCCGTCTGACCATAGCCCTGAAGCATGGTGAGCCCCATCGCCTGGAAAAAACCGCCGACCTCGGGATTGAGCGGCGCGCCGCCCGACACGAGAGCCTTCACCCGGCCTCCGAAGCGTTCGCGAATCTTGGGGCGCAGCGTTGCTGAAAGCAGCATTTCGTCAGCAGCGCTGAGCACGCCCGTGCGGCCTTTCACCTGCTTTTCCCCCAGCACCAGCGCGCGGCCCAGCAGGAAGCGGGCGAGTTTGCCCTGCTTCTCGATGGTCTTCATCATCTTGGAGCGCAGCACTTCGAACAGGCGCGGCACGACGACCATGATTGTGGGCTTGGCCTCCTCCAGATTGCTGGAAAGTTTGTCGAGCCCCTCGGAAAACCAGATGTCTGCACCCAGGCCCAGCGGCAGGTAAAAGCCGGCGGTATGTTCGAAAGCATGGCTCAGCGGCAGGAACGAGAGGAAGCGCTCCTCCTCCCATCCGAAATCGCCTTCGATAACGTGTGCGGCGGCGGCGACGTTGTGCAGGATCGCCCCGTGGCTCAGCATTACCCCGCGCGGTGCGCCGCTGGTGCCGCTGGTGTAGATGATGCAGGCCATGTCGTCGCGCTTGATGCCAGTGATCCGCGCGTCCACCGCCTTGCGCGCCTCTGCCACATCGCCGCTCGTCATTTCCGCCCAGTTGTGCAGATCGATGCTGCCGCTTTGCGAGGACGGCATCGGATCGACTGCGATCACTTTCTTGCCGCGGCCCGTCTTCATGATCGCGGGAAACAGCGCCTTCGCCAGCTTGGGATTGCCCATCACCACCGCGCTGGCGCCCGAATCGTCGAGGATATGGCAGTGATCGCGTTCCGTGTTCGTCGTGTAGGCAGGCGTGGTGATGCAACCGGCGGCCATGATTGCCAGATCGGCAATGCACCATTCAGGACGGTTTTCCGCCACGATCACCACACGGTCCCCGTCGCGCAGGCCCAGCTTGCGCAGGTTTTCCGCCATCAGGCAGACCTTTTCAGCCGCGTCGGCATAAGACATCGAGGTCCAGGTGCCGTCGATCTTTGCGGTCAGGAAAGGCTTGTCCCCACGCTCGTCCGCACGCTGGAGAAACAGCGCGACGAGATTGCTGGCATTGTCGATATCGGCGAGTTGCATTCGCGGTGCTCTCCCTTGCAACCGGCCGCGGTTACCGTCTGGCCCGGTTATTCATACGAGCAAGGGAGTTAGGGGGCGGGCGCGAAAGGGGCAAGTCTGCTTCATTGCCAGCGCCGGTATCGATGCCTAAGGCTGGCGCCATGTCGCTTACTCGCCTTTGCGCCGCTGTTGCCGCGCTCGCCCTCGCTTCATGTACCGCTCCTACCGCTTCGGTCGAAATGCCCGCCGCAACGCCTGTTGGCGAGAATACGGTCGCCCCGTTCGTGATCGCGGCCAATCCGCTGGCGGCGCAGGCCGGGATGGATGTGCTGGAACGCGGCGGTAACGCTGCCGATGCCGCGCTGGCGGTGCAGGCTATGCTTTCGCTGGTGGAGCCGCAAAGCTCCGGCATGGGTGGCGGCGCTTTCCTGAATTACTATGACGCTTCGACTGACAGCGTGGTGATCTACGACGGCCGCGAGACCGCACCTGCGCAGGCGAGCCGCACGATGTTTCTCGACACCAATGGCGAGCCGCTGGGTTACCGCGAGGCGGTGGTCAGCGGGCGCGCGACCGGTGTGCCCGGAGCCGTCGCGGCGCTCGCCATGCTGCACGAGGAGCACGGCGCGCTGGCATGGAGCGGTCTGTTCGACGCCGCGATCCATACGGCGGACGAAGGCTTCGTCATCAGCCCGCGCCTTGGCCGCTTCCTCGGCATCGACTTCCCGCAGCTCTCTCAGCCGGACGCCGCCGCCTATTTTGCCGGTCCGGATGGCACTCGCAAGGGAACGGGCGACCGGCTGGAAAATCCCGCCTATGCCGATTTCCTGCGGCGGCTGGCGGCAAACGGTACTTCGGCGCTCTACGAAGGAAGCACAGCTGCGCAAATCGTCCAGCGCACGCGCGCCGCGCCGCGTGGTGGCACCATGACCATGGCCGACCTTGAGAACTATCGCCCGGTGAAGCGCGAGCCCGTTTGCAACCCGTGGCACGAATATCGCGTCTGCGCGCCGCCGCCCCCGTCGAGCGGTGCAGCCATGCTCGAACTGCTGGCGCTGCTGGAGCGGACCGACATTGCGACACGCGGCCCTGACGATCCGCAGGCATGGTATCTTTTCGCGGAAGCCAGCCGCCTGATGTACGCCGACCGCGACGCCTATTTCGGTGACGGCGATTTCGTCGATGTGCCGGTGGAAGGCTTGCTCGATCCGGCATACCTCGATGCGCGTGCTTCTCTGATCGGTCCCGTGGCGGCAGAAACCGTCGAGCCCGGAAGGCCCGAAGGGGCGGATCTGGCGATGGAGGACCTGACGATGGAGCCAGCGGGCACTTCGCATTTCATCGTGCGCGACCGGCATGGCAATGTCCTCTCGATCACCACGACGGTCGAATCGATCTTCGGCACGGGCCGAATGGTGGATGGGTTCTTCCTCAACAACCAGCTGACCGACTTTGCCTTCAACCCGCTGCAACCCAATGGCGACGAAGCGCCCAATGCCGTGGCACCGGGCAAGCGCCCGCGCTCCTCGATGGTGCCGCTGATCCTGCTCGACGCCGATGGCGAGTTTGCAGGGGCAATCGGTTCTGCCGGTGGCAATTCCATTCCCGCCTATGTCGGCAAGACGCTGGTGGCGGCGGTCGACTGGGGACTGACGGTGCAGGATGCATTGGCCCAGCCCAATCTCGTCGCCCGCGGCAATCGGATTGGCGGTGAAGTGAGCAGGTTCGATCCGGCGATTATAGAAGGTCTTGCCGAGCGCGGGATCGACCTCGAACCCGGACAGGGCGAGGATTCGGGGGTACATGCCGTGCTGATCCGCGACGGTGAAGTCGACGGTGGTTACGACCCACGCCGTGAAGGCGTGGTGCTGGTGGGCGAGCCCTAGGCCGCTTCGCTGCCGACGGCTTCGGCAATGCTGGTGAAGCCATCGCGCTTCATCAACTTGACCAGACCCTTGCAAATGTCCTTGGCGATACCCGGCCCGCGATAGGTCATGGCGCTGTAGAGCTGCACCAGGCTGGCGCCCGCGCGGATGCGCTCCCACGCATCGTCCGCCGTGGCAATGCCGCCCACGCCGACCAGCGGTATCGCGCCGCCCGACGCCTTGCGGAATGCACGCAGCATTTCCAGCGCCAGCGGCTTTAGCGGCGCGCCGGAGAGGCCGCCTGTTTCATCCTTGTGCTGCGAACTCAGGTCAGGCCGCGAGATCGTGGTGTTGGCAACGATCAGCGCGCCGAGTTTCTTGTCCATGGCAATGCGCGTGATTGCATCGACATCGGCGCTCTGCAGGTCTGGCGCGACTTTCAGGAATACCGGCGGACCATCCGCTCCGCGAGCCTCCAGTACGCCGTCGAGTAGTTCGACCAGCGCGCCTTCGTCCTGCAGTGCGCGCAGGCCCGGTGTGTTGGGGCTGGAAATGTTGACGGCCAGATAGGTGGCGTATGGCGCCATGATCCGCGTCATCGCGGCATAGTCGGCAATACGGTCCTCGCTGTCCTTGTTTGCGCCGATATTGATGCCCAGCACGCCGGGACGATCCCCGCGCGAGGCGACACGTACGGCGGCGGCCTCTGCCCCGCCGTTGTTGAATCCCATGCGGTTGATGACGGCGCGGTCTTCTTCCAGCCGGAACAGGCGCGGTTTTGGGTTGCCCGGTTGCGGCAACGGCGTGATCGAACCGACTTCCACGAAACCGAACCCGCGGCCCAGCAGCGCGTCGGCAACCTCGGCATCCTTGTCGAACCCTGCTGCCATGCCGACCGGATTGGGAAAGCGAATGCCGGCAACCTCGGTTTCCAGCGGGCCTCCCAACGGCGCCGGCCAGCCATTGGGCAGGGCTTTGAGCGCCTTTATGGCAATGCCGTGCGCACGTTCGGCATCGAGGGTGAAGAGGGCAGGGCGGATCAGCGAATAGAGCATGGCATGCCCTTGGCAGCACGGCGGCCCTCTGCGCAATCCTTTCCGTCAGCCCGGTGGCCATAAATTGGTGCCGGAAGAATTGTATAATTTTGTCGCAAGTAGCCCCGATGCGCGCCGAATGACGCCTTCTTACAATCCTGCCGCGCAATAATCGGCTAGTTCGCCACCTGCGACCCGAAGGGCTCGACGCATTTGCGCATCGAGTTCTCTACTTAAACAGGGCGGCCTACCTAACGGTATCGGCCGCCCTTTTTTTATCGGGCTTGTCGAAGCGCGGCGGCATTGCCTAGACGGGTGGTAACAACCGAAAGGAAATTACCCCCCATGTTCCGATCCTCCCTCCGCCTTTCCCTTGCACTGTCCAGCGCACTTGCCCTGGCTGCCTGTGCCACTGCTTCTGTCGACAACACGCCCGCCTACGCCGTTGCAGACGATCAGGTGCCGGCAGACATCAACACCTTCTTCGAGCAATACGATGAAGCGCAGCTGGCACTCTCTCCGCAGACCAAGGCGTACCGCGGCATTCGTGACGGCGATTACGGCGAATGGACCGACCAGAGCGATGCGGCGCAGGACGAGCGCGATGCCCTTCGCGATGAATATCTGGAGCGGATGCGCAGCGGTTACGATTTCGCCAGCCTTTCCCCTGAAGACCAGCTTTCCTACCGCCTGTTCGAGGCGACCATCGAACGCTCCCAGGCGCTCGACCCCTACGAAGATTACGGTTGGGACTTCGACCAGATGAACGGCTCCCAGAGCGGTATCCCGGCCTTCCTCATCAACACCCATGCCGTGCAGAATGCAGATCACGCCCGCGCCTATATCGAGCGGATCGCAGGCATCGACGAGTTGCTGGATACGCTGATCGCCCGCTCGGCCGAACGCGCCAACAACGGCGTCATGCCGCCCGACTGGGTCTATCCCTACGTTATCTCCGACATCCGCAACCTGCTGGACGCAGGTACGGACAATGCCGTGCTGGAAGATTTTCGCGGCGAAGTGGCCGATCTGGAAATCGCGGATGCCGACAAGGCCGCGCTGAATGCAGACGCCGAAGCCGCATGGTCCGCCAATGCCGTCCCCGCTTTCAGCCGGTTGCTGGCGGAAATGGAGCGGCAGCAGGCCGTCGCGCCGACGCAGGACGGTATCTGGCGCTTCCCCGAGGGCGCTGCCTACTACGATGCCCTGCTGGAATACTACACGACGACGGATCTGACCGCCGACCAGATCCACAATATCGGCCTGCGCGAGGTAGACCGCATCCACAACGAGATGCGCGCTATCATGCAGCAGGTGGGTTTCGACGGTACGCTGCAGGAATTCTTCGAGTTCACCCGCAACGACCCGCGCTTCTATTTCGAGACGCGCGAGGATTATCTCGCCGAGGTGGACGCGGTGATCACCACCATGGAAGCGCGCCTGCCCGATTTCTTCATCACGCTGCCCGAGTTCGAGCTGCAGGTGAAGCCGGTGGAAGCCTTCCGCGAACAGAGCGCTGGCAAGGCGTTCTACCAGTCGCCCGCGCCCGACGGCTCACGCCCCGGCACATACTACGTCAACCTGTATGACCTGAACGCGATGAGCCGGAACGAACTGGAAGCGCTCGCCTATCACGAGGGCGTTCCCGGCCACCACTTGCAGCGCGCGATCCAGACCGGCCTCGGCGACCTGCCGCCTTTCCGTCGCTATGGCGGCTTCACTGCCTACACCGAGGGCTGGGGCCTCTATTCGGAGGAGCTGGGCAAGGACATGGGCTTTTACACCGATCCCTATTCCGATTTCGGGCGCCTGCAGATGGAACTGTGGCGCGCGTGCCGACTGGTGGTGGACACCGGCATGCACTCCAAGCGCTGGAGCCGCGAGGAAGCCATCGATTACCTGCAGGAAAACACCCCCAATCCGGAGGCTGACATCCGCAAGGCGATCGAACGCTATCTCGTCTATCCCGGCCAGGCGACAGCCTACATGATCGGCAAGCTGAAGATCATGGAGCTTCGCGAGCGTGCCCGCGAGGCGTTCGGCGAGGATTTCGATATTCGCCAGTTCCACGAACTGGTTTTGGCGAACGGGCCTGTGCCGCTTTCCATCCTTGAAGAACAGGTGGATGCCTGGATTGCCAGCGAAGCGCAGTGATGCGATACGCCTCCCGATGTCGCCACGATACAATGACAAGGCGGCCCGGGAGGCTAAGCAGAACCCTGAACGCGGTGCGGACCTGATCGCCAGCCGATCATCCGCACGGCGAGCGGGGTCGCATGGTGCACGGGTCGCACACGGTGCGCCATGCCCCCGCCCTTCTCTCTGACATACCACGACCCGCCGCCTTCCATGGCGCGGCACATCATGGTGCTGTTCGAATTCGCCACCGAAGCGCCTTATCTTGAAGACCAGCAGCCCGGCGGGCTGGGGCAATTCGTCGTGTTTCCCCGCGGGCATGGCACCACGCGGCTGGACGGCAGGACGGTGAACATCGACACCGCGGGTCATATGATGAGCGGCTTTTCAGTCGCAGCGCCTTTCAAGATTCACGGTCCCTGGCATGCTATTGGCGCATCGCTATCGCCACTGGGCTGGGCTGCGCTGACTGGCGTTCCGGCCTGCGATTACATTGATCGCTTCCCGCCGGTTGGAGAATTGATGGGAGAAGAGGCCACGGCGTTTTGTGACGATCTTTCAGCGCGCTATCGCGACGGCGCGCTATCGGGAGAAGCGGCCTGCCGGGAACTGGGCGAATGGCTCGGCAGGCGATTGCGCCCGATACCTTCGCGACATGAGCAATTGATCAAGGTTACGCTGGGCTGGATGGGAAGTTCGCTCAGCCCGGATATCGATGAACTCTTCCCCAGGCTGGACTATTCGCGCCGTCAGGCGGAACGGCTCGTGGAGCGCTATTTCGGACTTCCGCCCGCAGCGCTCGTCCGCAAATACCGGGCCCTGCGCTCTGCGGCGCTGCTGGCGAAGGAAAAGCTCAGCGACAGCGACGAGGCTGCGTTGGCAGAGGCTTTTTGCGACCAGCCCCACATGATCAACGAGATCAGGCGGTTTTGCGGTTACACCCCGACACGCCTCGGCGGGGAAGGGCAGCCAATTATGAAGACCCTGCTGCAAATGAGGAATTACAGCCGCCTCCACGGCGTTCGGGGCGACTGGCCGCCCACACCCTGAAGGTTTCCCGTCCGACGCCGCTCGCGCCCCTATAATTGCTAACGACTCGCAACAGGCGGAAATGGGTTGATTCCGTCAGTTTTACGCATAGGTGCCCAATCGGAACGAATTGGTCCGAATTAGAACTATGCGCCTATCAAACCTTGCAGACTACGCCGTCGTCACGATGAGCCAGGCCGCACGCCACTGCGGCGGCGGGCGCACGTCTGCGGCTGAACTGGCCGAGGAAACCGGCCTGCCTGCGCCCACGGTGCAGAAAGTGGTCAGCAAGCTGACCGCAGCCGGTCTGCTGCGGTCCTCGCGCGGGGCAGGCGGCGGACTGCAACTGGCTCGACCGGCGGCGGCGATCAGCCTCGCTGACATCGTCGAGGCGGTGGAGGGGCCGATCGCGCTTACCTCCTGCGTCGACGGGGGCCGGCACGACTGCGCGCTGGAAGGCAGCTGCGCGGTGCAGCCGCACTGGCCAATCGTGAACAATGCTCTGCGCGGCGCACTGGCGGAAATCTCGCTGGTGGAGCTGGCAAGAACGGAAGAAATGGCATGAGCGAAGACGTGAAGACACAGGACCGGGCCGAAATGGACCGCGAAGCGCGCGAGGCTGCTGAAAAGCTGTCCGAGTACGAACACGGCTGGTCCTCCGACATCGAGACGGAGTTTGCGGAAAAGGGTCTTACCGAAGACACCGTCCGCTTCATCTCGGCCAAGAAGGGCGAGCCGGAATGGATGCTGGACTGGCGCCTGAAGGCTTTCCGCATCTGGCAGGAGCTGGAAGAGCCGAACTGGGCCAAGCTCGGCTATCCGGAAATCGACTACCAGGATGCTTATTACTACGCCGCTCCGAAGAAGAAGGAGCAGCTGGAATCGCTCGATGAGCTCGATCCCGAGATCAAGTCTGTCTACGACAAGCTGGGCATCCCGGTTGCCGAGCAGGAGGTGCTCGCCGGTGTGAAGGGCGCGCGCAAGGTCGCCGTGGATGCGGTGTTCGACTCCGTCAGCGTCGCCACGACTTTCCGCAAGGAACTGGAATCCGCGGGCGTTATCTTCCTCTCGATTTCGGAGGCGCTGAAAAAGCATCCCGAGCTGGTCAAGAAGTGGCTCGGCAAGGTCGTGCCGCAGCGCGACAACTACTTCGCCTGCCTCAATGCGGCGGTCTTCTCCGACGGCACCTTTGTCTATGTGCCCGAAGGCGTGCGCTGCCCGATGGAACTTTCCACCTATTTCCGCATCAATGCCGAGAATACCGGTCAGTTCGAACGGACGCTGATCGTGGCCGAGAAGGGCAGCTATGTCAGCTACCTCGAAGGCTGCACCGCACCCATGCGCGACGAGAACCAGTTGCACGCCGCCGTGGTGGAACTGGTCGCCATGGAAGATGCCGAGATCAAGTACTCCACCGTGCAGAACTGGTACCCCGGCAATTCCGAAGGTGTTGGCGGTATCTACAACTTCGTCACCAAGCGCGGCCTGTGCCAGGGCGCGCGCAGCAAGGTCAGCTGGACGCAGGTCGAAACCGGCTCTGCCGTCACGTGGAAGTATCCAAGCTGCGTGCTCAACGGCGAAGACAGCGTCGGCGAGTTCTACTCGGTCGCGGTTACAAATAACCATCAGCAGGCCGATACGGGAACCAAGATGGTTCACAATGGCAAGGGATCGCGCTCCACGATCATCTCCAAGGGGATTTCGGCGGGCAAGAGCAACAACACCTATCGCGGCCTCGTTCGCGTGGGCGCCAATGCCGATAACGTGCGCAACTTCACCCAGTGCGACAGCCTGCTGTTAGGCTCCACCTGCGGCGCCCACACTGTGCCCTATATCGAGGTGAAGAACCCCAGCGCCCAGATCGAGCACGAGGCCACCACCAGCAAGATCAGCGACGACCAGCTGTTCTACGCCATGCAACGCGGCCTGGACGAGGAAGAGGCCGTGGCCCTGATCGTCAACGGCTTCGCCAAGGAAGTGCTGAAAGAACTGCCGATGGAATTCGCCGTTGAAGCGCAGAAGCTGCTGGCTATTTCGCTCGAAGGAAGCGTGGGATGACCGACCGCAAGAAACTCCAGCTCCGCGATCCCTCGGATAACGCCGAAGCGCCCGCGCTCAAGAAGCGCGGGCGCGGTTGGGAAATTTCCGACAAGCGGCTCGACGCGTTGCATGACCGTGCGCGTGACATGAAGCGTCATGCCTCCGAAGCGCACAAGGTGCTGGCCCAGCGGTTCTCCAAGGCGGACCTCGGCAAGTACACTTTCAAGCGCTTTGCCGTGGTCGGCAGCGCGATTGTCGACTTCAATTGCCACAACCTCGGCATGGCCATCGTGATCGACGAGGAGGGCGACGACCTCGCTCTCAACCGTCGCCGCGACAAGAGTCTGGAAGCCGTTGGCGTGAAGGTGATGCACCTCGCCGCCAGCGACATCCTCGAGAACATCGACGACGTGCTCAAGCGCATCACCGCCGGAATGCGTTCGCGCATTGCCGACAAGAACGACGCGCGCCGGCGCCACGAAGCTGAAAACCCCCGGCAGACCCGCCCGCGGTACGACCGTGCAGGCAACGGCCCGCCGCGCGGAGATCGGGGCGGCAAGAGGTAAGCGATGAGTGCGGCCATCCAGAAACTCGTCCGCATGGCGCAGGGCCACGGCATGAACGGCCAGCCCGTACAGTGGTCGAAAGCCGAGGTGTGGACCTTCGAAGGCGTCATGCCGGAGGACATCATGCAGGCCGGCACGGCAGACCCGGCGCTCGACTATTTCTGGCAGGCCGCGAACGGCCCGCACCGGGCAGACACAGGATTTATCGACGGCGCGGCCAAGGTCGCGATCTCGTTTGACAAGCAGGACAATGACAATGCTGAAGATTGAAAACCTCCACGCCGAGATTGACGGCAAGGAAATTCTGAAAGGTCTCTCGCTCGAAGTGAATGCGGGCGAAGTCCACGCGATCATGGGGCCGAACGGCGCGGGCAAGTCCACGCTGGCCTACGTGCTCGGTGGCCGTCCGGGCTACGAAGTCACGCAGGGCTCGGCCACCTTCATGGGTGAAGACCTGCTCGACATGGAGCCGCACGAGCGCGCTGCGGCAGGCTTCTTTCTCGGATTCCAGTACCCGGTTGAGATTCCCGGCGTATCCAACGTCCAGTTCCTGCGCGAAGCGCTCAATTCGCAGCGCAAGGCGCGCGGTGAAGAGCCGCTGTCAGGCGGTGAGTTCCTGAAGCTCGCCAAGGAAAAGGCCGGGCTGCTGCGCCTCGACATGGAAATGCTCAAGCGCAACGTGAACGTCGGCTTCTCCGGCGGTGAGAAGAAGCGCAACGAGATGGTCCAGATGGGCATTCTCGACCCCAAGTTCGCCGTGCTGGACGAGACCGATTCCGGCCTCGACATCGACGCGCTGAAAGTCGTGGGCGAGGGTATCAATTCGATCATGCGCAACCCTGAAAAGGGCGTGCTGCTGATTACCCACTACCAGCGCCTACTCGATTACGTGCAGCCCGACTTCGTGCACATCCTGGCCGCCGGCCGCATCGTGAAGACGGGCGGCGCGGACCTTGCCAAGCAGTTGGAAGACGAAGGCTACGACGAGGTCATGGCTGCATGACCATCGCCGCGCCCACTCCACGCGAAGACCATCACAAGGACGGCACACTGAAGGCCCGCGGGCAGGAGCTCGAAGGCCAGCTGCACGGCTATTGGGAGTGGTTTCGCGTGGACGGCACGCTGATGCGCTCGGGTTCTTTCGAGCGGGGCGAGCAAGTGGGCGAATGGACGACTTATGACCGTGCGGGACAGCCGCACAAGGTGACCGATTTCGGCACCGGAGACGCGAAATGAACGATCTGGCAAACCACCCCACAACGCGCGACGAGGACTGGCGCTATTCCGATGCGGAATACCTTGACCGGCACGCGACCGACGAACTGACGCACTGGACCGAGTGGACCGTTCCCGCTGGCGAGACGAAGAGCGAATACGCGACCCTGCTTTCCGGCGACGAAGCCGAAGGCAGCGTGACGCGTATCCGAGCCCACGTGGGCCGTGACGCGCGGCTCGAAATGTTCGCCACGCTCGCGGGCGGCAAGTACCAGCGCTACGAAGTAGAGGTAACGCTGGAAGAAGGCGCGCATTTCGAATTCGGCGGCGTCACCATCGGCGGCGGCGAAACCGTACAGGAATTCGTCACCCGCACGATCCACGCGTATCCCAACGCAACTAGCAACCAGACGGTGCGCGCGGTCCACTGGGGCACGGCGACGGGCAACTTCCTCGGCCGCATCGAAGTGGTGCGCGACGCGCAGAAGACCGACGCGGCGCAAAACTTCCGCGCGATCCTGCTGGAAAAGGGCGCCACGGCGAACACCAAGCCGGAACTGGAGATCTTCGCTGACGACGTACAGTGCGCACACGGTGCTGCCATCGGCCAGCTGGACGAGATGGCCGCCTATTACATGGCGAGCCGTGGCATTGCGCCCGATGTCGCGCGCAACCTGCTGATCCGCGCTTTCATTGCCGATGCATTTGCTGAGATCGGTGACGAGGCCGTTGGTGAGCAGATGCTTGGCCGCGCGCTGGACCAGCTTGCAGGGCCGGTATCGTGAGCGAAGCCGCAGTCACTTCCCGCAAGGCGGACTTTCCCGGCCTGCTGACGGCTGACGGAAAGCCGTGGCACTACCTCGATTCCGCCGCCACCGCGCAGAAGCCGCAGGCGGTGATCGACGCGGTGACGCGCGCCATCGGTGCAGATTATGCGACCGTGCATCGCGGCGTCTATTCGCGCTCTGCGGAAATGACGCTGGGTTATGAGGCTGCGCGGCGCAAAGTGGCGCAGTTCATCGGCGGGCAGGAGGACGAGATCGTCTTCACGCGCGGTGCGACCGAGGCGATCAATCTTCTAGCCTACAGCTATCCGGACAAGGGCCGCGTGCTGCTGTCCGAACTGGAGCACCATTCCAACATCGTGCCCTGGCAACTGGCTGGCTGGCAGGTGGATGTCTGCCCGATTACCGAGGACGGCCAGATCGACCTCGACGCTGCCGAGGCCATGCTGACGAACGAGCACACGATGGTCGCTTTCGCGCACGTCTCCAACGTGCTGGGCAGCGTGGTTGACGGCAAACGCGCCGCGGACCTCGCCCATTCGGTTGGCGCGAAGCTGCTGCTCGACGGGTGTCAGGCCGTGCCGCGCATTCCGGTGGACGTCACCGCCCTCGAATGTGATTTCTACGCCTTCTCCTCGCACAAGCTCTATGGCCCGACGGGCATTGGCGCCCTGTGGGGCAGGGCGGACCTGCTCGCATCCATGCCGCCATGGCAAGGCGGCGGCGCGATGATCGACAAGGTGACTTTCGAGCATACGACCTACGCCCCTGCACCGCAGCGGTTCGAGGCGGGCACGCCCGCGATCGTCGAGGCGATCGGTTTTGCCGCTGCTTGCGATTACGTCTCCGACATTGGCCTGGAGGCGATCCACGCCCACGAAGCAAAGCTGGTTCGCCAGACTCGCGAGGCCCTGCGCGGCATGAACGACGTGACGCTTTACGGGCCGGAGGACAGCGCGGGCATCGTCAGTTTCATGATGGACGGCGTGCACCCGCATGATCTGGGCACCATACTGGACGAGGAAAACGTGGCTATCCGCGCAGGCCACCACTGCGCGCAGCCGCTCATGGAAAAGCTGGGCATCCCCGCCACCGCGCGGGCCAGCTTCGGTATCTATTCCGATGAGGATGACGTCGCCGCGCTGATCCGCGGCATCGAACGCACCAAGAGGATTTTTGGCTGATGGAAGACCATAAGGACGACAAGGATTTCGTGGCAGCACCTTCTCCGGCGGAGGACGTGGTCGAGAAACCGCCGCGCGCCCGCGTGTCGGATGCGCCGCTGCCCGAAGAAGAGACGGCTGGCGAGAAGATGGAGCGCAAGCGCGACTATCTCGAAGGCTTCCTGCAGAAGAAGCCCGAAGGCGTCTCCCCCGGCGAACCGGGCGGCGAACTGCACCAGTCGGTGATCGATGCGCTCAAGGACATTTACGATCCGGAAATCCCGGTGAATATTTATGATCTCGGTCTGATCTATAATGTCGAAGTCGCGGAAGATGCTGACGTGAAGGTGACCATGACGCTCACCACGCCGCATTGTCCTGTCGCGGAGACCATGCCCAACGAAATTGAAATGCGCGTGATGGGGCTGCCCGGCGTGCGCGATGCCGAAGTCGTTGTGACTTGGGATCCGCCGTGGGACCCGTCGAAGATGAGCGACGAGGCGCGCCTTGAACTGGGAATGCTGTGAGCCTTGATGCGCCGACATTGACGGTCTCGCTGGCCGACTATGCGGACCCCGCCGACGCGGCGGCGCTGGTGTCGTTGCTCGATGCCTATGCGCGCGACCTGATGGGCGGCGGCAAGCCGCTGGCTGACGTGACTCGTGATACGCTGGTCGACGCGCTGGCATCCTTCCCCGGCGCATTCTCTCTGATCGCGCGGCTGGACGATGTTCCCGTTGGCCTCGCCAACTGCTTCACCGGCTTCTCTACCTTCGCTGCGGCGCCGCTGATCAACATTCACGATATGGCGGTGATGCCCGGCCATCGCGGCAAGGGCATTGGCCGCGCGCTGATGGAGGCCGTCGAGACCGAGGCCTTGAAGCGCGGCGCGTGCAAGATCACATTGGAAGTATTGAGCGGTAACGAAACCGCGAAGGCGCTTTACGAAAAGTGCGGCTATGGAGACTACGCTCTCGATCCCGCCACCGGTACCGCCCTGTTCTGGCAGAAGAAACTGACATGACCGAAACGAAAACACGCCCCGCCCCCAAGGCCGCCGTCATACTGACGCCCGCGGCAGAGCAGCGCATTGCCGACCTGATGGCGAAAGCGCCTGACGATGCAATCGGCGTGAAGCTGTCCACCCCGCGGCGCGGCTGTTCTGGCCTTGCCTACTCGGTCGATTACGTCACCGAAGAGGTCGCTTTCGACGAGAAGATCGAGACGCCGGGCGGCACTTTCTACATCGACGGTGCCAGCGTGCTCTACCTCGTGGGTAGCACGATGGATTGGGTGGAGGACGACTTCACCGCCGGCTTCGTGTTCGAAAACCCGAACGCCAAAGGTGCCTGCGGCTGCGGCGAAAGCTTCATGGTCTGACGGGCTTCGTGCCCGCCAGTCACGCCTCGCCGGTTTCCTCGGCGATGAATTCCAGCAGGGCCTGATCGTACTCGTCCACGTCGCCGCTTTCGGCGATCTGCTGGTCGAGCCAGTCCTGTTCGAAGCTGGTCACTTCCGCCTCGGCGGCAACCTGTTCCTCACGGCTGGCGCCTTCGTCCTTCTTGCCGAACACCACGCCAAAGGCGTTGGGCGCTTCCTTGGCCATGCGGCCCATGAAGTGGCCGACGCGGACCTTGTTGTCAGCGACGAAGGCTTCCAGTTCCAGCATGCGCTCGCGGCTGACCTGCGCGCTGCCGTGGGCAAAACCCATCAGGAAATTGCCGACGGACTGCACGAACAGCCGCTTGAATTCAGGCGCGTTGTCCTTGCCGGCAACGGCGTCCTTGATGCGGAACATCACTTCGGCTTCGCGGCGGCTGACAGCTGCCGGGCGGTCGCTTGCCTGACCGAAGATCACGCGGCGCATGATGCGGCATTCGGCCTGGCTTACGTGCGTATCGGAAAGCTCGCCGCCGCAGCGGGTGGGACCAGTGCCTTCCAGCACTTCGCGCTCCAGCACGCCGAGCACGTAGCTTTTCAGCGTCTCGGGCACGTTCTGCGCGCGTTCGATTATGGTGGTGAGCAGTTCCAGCTCGGTCATCGAGCAGACGCGGCCATCAGCCTCGATCTGGCCGATCAGCAATTCGGCTTCCTCCGCGCTGGCAAAGCCGCGCGGGTCGGTGCCGTTCAGCACGAAGTTGCGGATCGCCTCGACGAAGAAGTCGGACCATTCGCGCGTCGGATTGTCGATCGCGTGCTCGGTGGCGAAGACGATTTCCGCCTCTTCGTGCGTCATCTTTCCGTCGGCCCAGCCCGCCTCGCGCAGCGCGCGCACTTCGTCGGAGCTGATCGAACGGTCGGCAGCCGCGTTCCGGGCAATTTCGGCGAATTCAAAACTCATCGGGGCAAATCCTCCTGTCGCGAGGATGTCTTGCCCTATCAGGCTTAAATTCGCGTTACCAAGTCCTAGCGCGGGCGAGAAAGGGCCTGGATGCAGGCCAACCGGTCCACTGCCGCACCATCGCTCGACCTGCGCGCCTCGACCCAGGTGACCACCGGCTCTGCGCCGGGCGCAAGCGGGTAGAGGTAGAAATCGAGCACGCAGGCTTCCCCGCGGAACTGCAATTTGCGCATGTCGCCTTCCGGCGTGTCCAGGCGAGGCTGACCGAAGCGTGAAAGTAGAGATGAGGCCGGCTGCTGGATGATCCCGCCAAGGCCCGGCCCCTGCATGATTTCCGGCGCGCGGAAGCCGGAGGTCGGCGGTGGCGGTGGCGGCGCATCCGTTGGCGGAACGGCGCGCGGATCAACGGTGGACGGCGGCGGGGGCGGTGCCTGCGTTCGCGGAGCGGAAACACAGGCGGAAAGCATCGCTACAAGGAGGAGGGCGGCACTCAGGCGCATATCAGGCGTCTTTCTTTGTTCGCGATTTGCGATGGACGAGATGGGTTGCCGATGCCGCCCCCAGCACCGGCGCGAGAAAATTGGCGAAAGGCACGGCCAGCATGGCAGCAATCACTGCGCCCAGCAGGAAACGCTCCCCCTTTCCAACCGGCGCGCAGGCTCCTGCCTCGTGGCAATGGCGCAGCCACACCATGTCCTGCAATTCGCGGCCCAGCAGCACCGCATTCACCAGCAGGAACAGCACGAAAGTGCCCACGCCGGTGAACAGCAGCACTATCGCGAAGGGCAGCGCAATCAGGTTGGCGAGAAGTGCCCTGCCGGCGGACGACAGCGCATTTCGCATCTGCTCTGAAAAAGGCAGGTCGCGCGCCATGTCGGCCTCTTGCGGATAGTGGCGCGCTTCCACCGCTTGAACCACTTCGTCGGCGAAGAACTGGATCACGGCCATCGCCACGATGCGCCACACCAGCCACAAGCCAACCAAGGCCAGCATGAAGGATAGCGCCCCGCGCACCGCACCGGCGCCTGCAAACAGCGTATCTTCCAGCCCGCCCATCGCGAGCACCCAGTCGACGAGAAACCACCCACCTGTCGCCACGAGGATGAACAGAACGATGGTCACGGCCACGCTTTTCAGCAGAATACGCAGCACAGTGCCGTCCAGCAGCTGGCGCAGACCAAGGATCAGCGATGTGGGCAAGGAAGTCACGGATGCACCCATAGGCGCTTGCGATTGCGCGCGCCATCGGCCAAGTCAACGCCGCTTGGCGCAAGCGCGTCGGAAAACGTTCAGGAGAATACATGACTGCCCCCCGTTACGACGTAATCGCCATCGGTAATGCCATTGTCGATGTGATGGCTCCCGCTTCGGACGAACTGGTGGACGAGCTAGGTATGACGAAGGGCGGCATGACGCTGGTCGATACCGATCAGGCGAAGGACCTTTACGACGCGATGGGCCCGGCCAAGGAAATCTCCGGCGGTTCGGCGGCGAACACGCTGGCGGGCCTTTCCAGCATGGGCGCGCAGTGCGCTTTCGTGGGGCAGGTGGCGGATGACCAGCTCGGCAATGTCTTCGCGCACGACATTCGCGCCGTGGGCATCGATTTCGACACCGCCGCGCGCGAAGGCGAACCGCCCACCGCGCGCTGCCTGATTTTCGTAACGCCGGACGGCCAGCGCACGATGAACACCTTCCTCGGCGCATCGCAGTTCCTTCCGGCAGAAGCGCTGGACGAGGAAGCCATCGGCGGCGCAGAGATCCTCTACCTCGAAGGTTACCTGTGGGACCCGGAAGAACCGCGCGCGGCCATGCGCGCTGCTATCGAGACGGCGAAGAACGCAGGCCGCAAAGTCGCTTTCACCCTGTCCGACGCTTTCGTGATCGATCGCCATGGCGACGATTTCCGCGCGCTGATCGCGGATGGCCTTATCGACATCCTGTTCGCCAACGAAGTCGAACTCGGCGCGCTGACGGGCGAATCCGACTTCGACGCGGGCGTCGACTCCTTGAAGGACTCGGTTCCCGTTCTGGTCGTTACCCGTAGCGAGAAGGGCGCAGTCTGCGCCACCGGCGGCGAGATGTACAAGGTGGAAGCAGAGCCGATCGACAAGGTGGTCGACACCACCGGCGCTGGCGACTTGTTTGCCGCAGGCTTCCTGTTCGGCCACGTGCGCGGCGAAGAACCGGCCAAGTGCCTCAAGCGCGGTGCAATCGCGGCGGCAGAGATCATCAGCCACTACGGCGCGCGTCCGGAAACGGACCTTGCCAAGCTGATGGCTGCAAAGCTGGGTTGAGGTTTTGACCGCGCCCGATCTTGCTGCGGAAGTGGCGGAGCTTCGCGCCCGCCTTTCCGCGCTGGAGGATCGGGCCGCCATCGAACGGCTGCAGTACCAGTACGGCTATTACATCGACAATCGGATGTGGGCGGAGATGACCGCCCTGTTCTGCGACGATGGTCCGGAAATGGAGATCGGCCAGCGCGGCGTCTATATCGGCAAGGAGCGTATTCACCGCTTCCTGGAAGATGTGCTGGGTGGCGGGCGTCGCGGCCTGCTGAAGGACGAAGTCATCCATCACATTCAGATGCAGCCTGTCGTGACGCTGGATGAAGACGGGCAGGGCGCAAGCTGCCGCGCCCGCGCGATGGTGCAGGGCAATTCGCCGCCCGGATCTGGCAAGTTCCTGCTGGCCGAGGGGCTTTACGAGAACCGCTACGTCAAACAGGCGGGCGAATGGCGTATCAAGCGGTTGTGGTGGGTGCCCACCTATTACTTCCAGATCGCCGGTTTCGATGAGGCCGTGTTCGACAGCGGCCCGCCCAGCGAGGAATTCCCGCCCGATCGCCCTTCGGCACCCCGTAACGAAGCGCTGGGCAGACGCTTCCCGCAATTCCACTATCGTCACCCGGTGACTGGCGAGGAAGCGGGCAGTCCTGCAAGCGACGAGAACTGAAGGCGGCTGTTCGCGCACAAATTCAGAGCGCGAAATGCATCCCGTCGCTTGCCACAAGAACCGTCCCGTTGAATTGCTCTGCTACCCCTTGTGTGTAGGTGCTATCTGGCATGTCGAGCAAAGCACCGGGAGCCAAATGGGTTAGAATGACGCGCTCAACGCCAGCTTCTGCTGCCATCTGGCCGACCTGGGCCGGCGTGGCGTGTGTCTCGATCATGTGTCGCCACACGCCTTCCTCGGCTCCGGCGAAAGCGCCGCCTGCCACCATCGCATCGAAGGCGCGGCGCATGGAAACGGGCTCCAGCACTTCGCAGAGGAACACGTCCGCGCCGCGTGCGAGATCGACCAGCCGCTGCGAATATGTGGTGTCGCCGGAGAATACGATCGAGCGACCCCAATCGAAGCGGTAGGCATAGCTCTTCTGTGTCTCCAGCCCCTCGATCGTCGTGGGGTAATGCGTATTCTCGGCGCAGGTAACGCGGATGCCCGGCTCCTGAATGGCTATCCCACCTTCCTCCACTTCGACTGCCTTGATGAAGTCGAGGAAGCCTGCGGGCCGCGCTTCGTCCAGCGTGCGGATCGTGGCATTGGGGGTCAGTGCTGCGCGCAGTCCATCGACATAGGCATGGGTGCCGACCGGGCCATAAACCACGACGTCCCGGGCGCGCCCCTGTGTCGCCATGTGGGTGAGGATTCCGAAAAGGTCCGAACAGTGGTCGTCATGCAGGTGCGTGATGAAGATCGCGTCCACGTCCTGATGGCGGACGCCTGCGGCCACCATGCTCGCAAGCGTGCCGTATCCGCAATCGACCAGGAACAAGTGATCGCCCACGCGCAAGGCGTTGGCCGTTTCACTGCGGGAGGGGCCGTAGTTTGGGCCGCCTTGCGTTCCGAGCGTCACCAGTTCGGCGGACGATGCCGATGCGCGCGCACCGGTGCCGGGTAGATATGTGGCCAACGGAAGGGCGGCGAGCCCGCCGAGCAGTACCCGTCTCGTAAGCTTGCCTCCGGCAAAGGACTTCACCTCGTGGTGATCTGTCATCCCAACTCCTCCGTATCTTTTTGTGGTGGAGCCTAGAGCGGATTAAGCAAGCTGCAAGCCGTCATCCGTCGATGCCGAGCAGCGAATCCAGCAAAAGTTGTTGCAAGGGGTTCGCAATAAGCATTTCATTGGCTAAGTCCCGCGCCGCAAACCACAAAGGGAATCACTTATGCGCAAACTCGTTCTCGCCGCCGCACTTTCCGGCACTGCCCTCACGCTCTCAGCCTGCGGCGAAACTGCCGAAGAGGCACCTGCTGTCGAAGAGACTGCTGCCGAGGTTGAAGAAGTAGCTGTGGCCGAGACCACCGTGATGGATGCGAACGTCGCAACCGTCGAACAGCTTACCGAAGTCGCCGGCGTTTCGCCGGAACTCGCCGATGCCATCGTCGCCGGCCAGCCCTATGCTGACGTGACCGCTCTGAACACCGTGCTGCTCGCCAGCCTCTCCGAGGAAGAAGCTGCAGGCGTGCTCGAAAACGTGTTCGTGCCGATCAACCTCAACGATGCCAGCGAAGAAGCCATCGCGCTGATCCCCGGCATGACTGACCGCATGATCCACGAATTCGAGGAATACCGCCCCTACGAAGACATGGCCGAATTCGACCGTGAGATCGGCAAGTACGTGGACGAGGAAGAAGTCGCCCGCCTGCGCAGCTACGTCACGCTCTAACGGCGTTGTAGCCACACCCTCACGATCTCGATCGCGGCCAACACTCCGATGTGGATGTAGGCCGTGGTCGGATCGAAGGCGGTGAGTGCCCAGTGCACGAACATCAGCACGGCAGCGGGATAGACCAGCCGGTGCAGCCTCTTCCATGACCGCTTGAGCGCACGCAGCGAGGCATCGTTGGACGTGATCGCCAGCGGCAGGAACAGTGCGAAGGCGACCCAACCCGCCAGCAGGTCCGGTGCACTCGCCTCTTCCAGAACGGGCGCCAGCGCGCCCTTGTTCACCAGATAGACCACCGTGTGCCCTGCGGCATAGGCGAAGCTGGCAACGCCCAGATCACGGCGCCGCCGCATCAACCATTGCGCCCAGCGCTTCTGCCGGAACAGCAGGCGGATGGGCGTGACGGCCAGTGTCAGCATCAGCAGCCATGCTGCCCAGTCGCCGCTATCGCCAATGGCGTGGCCGTAGCCGTAGGCATCGGGTGTGAATGCCCAGCTCCCAAGTATCCATGCGGCCGGAAGCGCCAACACCAGCCACAGCAGCGGGCGAGAATTCACGATAGCTTTCATCGCGTGCAGGCCTTCAACCCTCGCGCTCGATCTCGCGCCAGCCAATGTCGGAGCGGTAGAAACCGCTGGGGAAGTCTACCTTCTTCACCGCGGCGTAGGCTGCCGCCTGCGCGTCGCGTGTGTCGGAGCCGCTGGCGGTGACGTTCAGAACGCGGCCACCATTCGCCACCAGCGTATCGCCATCCAGCTTCGTTCCGGCGTGGAAGACCTTGGCCCCCTCGCTCTCGGCATCGCAAAGGTCGATTGCGCCGCCCTTCTCCGGCGTGCCGGGGTAGCCCTTTGCCGCCATTACTACCGTCATCGCGGTGTCGTCCGAAAACTTGGGTTCGGGCAGCGCCGCCAAGGTGCCGCCCGCACAAGCGAGCATGTATTCGGCAAGGTCGCTTTCCAGACGCATTATCAAGACCTGGCATTCCGGATCGCCGAAGCGGCAATTGTATTCCACCAGCTTGGGGCCCTCGTCGGTCAGCATCAGGCCAGCGTACAGGACGCCGACATAGGGTGTGCCCTCTTTTGCTAGCTGGCGGACGGTGGGGAAGACGATGCGCTCCAGTGTTTCGGCCACCAGCGCGTCGTTCAGCACGCGCGCGGGGCTGTATGCGCCCATGCCGCCGGTATTGGGTCCGGTATCGCCGTCGCCCACGCGCTTGTGATCCTGCGCGGTGCCGAAGGGGGTGACGGTTTCGCCGTCGGTCAGGGCGAAGAAGCTCGCTTCCTCGCCTTGCATGAATTCCTCGATCACGACTTCCGCGCCCGCCTCGCCGAACGCGCCGCCGAACATGTCTTCCAGCGCCTCGATGGCGTGTTCCTCGCTCTCGGCGATCACCACACCCTTGCCTGCCGCGAGGCCGTCGGCCTTGAGCACGAAGGGGGGCGAGAATGTAGAGAGCGCCCGCTTCGCCTGATCCAGCGACGTGCAGTGGACGTATCCGGCGGTGGGAATGCCCGCACGGTCGCACAGCGCCTTGGTGAAGTTCTTGCTGCCTTCCAGCTGTGCAGCCGCCTTGGAGGGGCCGAACACGGCGATGTTTGCAGCGCGCAGGGAATCGGCCAGGCCATCAACCAGTGGAGCTTCCGGGCCGATGACGACGAGGCCGATGGCGTTTTCCGCACAGAAAGCGACCACTGCGCCGTGGTCCTTTTCGTTCAGCGAGACGATCTCCGCACATTCGGCGATGCCGGGATTTCCTGGCGCTGCGAACAGCTTGCCCCCATTTTCCGTGATGGCGGCGGATTGCGCCAGCTTCCAGCACAGGGCATGCTCGCGGCCGCCTCCACCCAGCACAAGGATATTCATGGCCGCCAATACTCCATACGACGATTCTCCGGATGACCGGCTCCTAGCGACCAGCGAGGCAGGGGACAATTCCGCACCGCTGACGATCACCGAGATTTCGCAGGCGCTGAAGCGCACGGTGGAGGATCGCTTCGGCTACGTGCGGTTGCGCGGCGAACTGTCGGGGGTGAAGCGGGCGGCTTCGGGCCACCTGTATCTGGCGCTCAAGGACGAAAAGGCGGTGCTAGACGGCGTCATGTGGCGCAGCGCCGTGCCGCGCCTGGCCTTCCAGCCCGAAGACGGGATCGAGGTCGTCGCCACGGGCAAGCTCACCACATATCCGGGGCGCAGCAAGTACCAGATCGTTATCGAGCGGATGGAAATCGCCGGGGAGGGCGCTCTTCTTGCCCTGCTGGAGAAGACCAAGGCACGCCTTGAAGCAGAAGGCCTGTTCGACCCCGCTCGCAAACGTGCCCTTCCCTTCGCACCGCGCACAATCGGCGTGGTGACGTCACCAACCGGCGCGGTGATTCGCGATATCCTGCACCGTCTGGCAGACCGTTTCCCCACGCAGGTGATCGTCTGGCCGGTACTCGTGCAGGGCGACGGAGCAGCGAAGCAGGTTGCCGATGCGGTTCGTGGTTTTGGCTCGCTTGAACCAAATGGACCTGTTCCTCGCCCTGATCTTCTGATCGTGGCGCGCGGGGGCGGCTCCATCGAGGACTTGTGGAGCTTCAACGAGGAAATCGTGGTTCGCGCCGTGGCCGAATCGCCGATCCCAACCATCAGCGCGGTCGGACACGAGACCGACACGACCCTGTGCGACTACGCCGCCGACCGCCGCGCTCCCACGCCTACCGCTGCTGCCGAAATCGCGGTGCCGGTGCTGCGCGAACTGCAGGCCGCAATCGACGATCTTTCCCTACGCCAGCGTAAGTGCGCCCTGCGCCCTGTCGAACTGGGCCGCGAGCGCCTGTCCGCCCGCGCGGACCGTCTGCCCAAGGCTGAGCAACTGCTCCAACCCCACGCGCAGCGGCTGGACGAGCTTGGCGAACGTCTCCGCCGCGGGCTGGTGGATCGCGCTTCGAAGGGGCGTGAACGACTGGCGGAACTGCGACTGTCACCGGCTCATCTTCGCTCCAACTTGCGCGATGCGAAGCAGCGCCTTGCCGCTGCGCGCCTTTCGCCCGCGCTTGTGACTCGACCCATCGCTGAAAAGGGCGAACGCCTCGCCTCACTTGAACGGTTGCGCCTGCAACTGGACCCCAAGGCTCCGCTCAAGCGCGGTTATGCGCTGGTGAGTGCCGAGGGCCATCCGGTAATCTCCTCGCAGGCCGAGGCCGTGCGCCAACCGCTCCTCACGCTCGAATTTGCCGATGGCAGCTTGCAGGTCGTTCCCGGAACCTCGCCTAGGAAAGCGCCGAAGCGTCCCAGGGAAGCGCCCGAGAGCGGGCAGCCCAAGCTGCTTTGAACCTCGTAAATTGCGCTGAAAGCCTCGGCACACTACATAGGCACACATGTTGATGTCATCTTCCGATAAAGCCGCCACCCTGCTCTACGGCCCCAACGGCTTTCGCGTTGTGAAGCCAGGCCACTTCGTCGTCTGCGCGATGAGCGGCGTTCCCGTACCGCTGGAAGAGCTGCGTTACTGGAGCGTCGACCGGCAGGAGCCCTATGCCAGCGCGGAACTTTCAACCCGGCGCGCGCTTGAGGACCTGTGATAAAGACAGCAGTTGCATCATTCGTAATTCCCACCGCCCTTTTGATCGGCGGCTGCGCTGCGCAACCGGCAAATGCTGGTGATGATCCCGCCGCAGGCGTGGAGTTCGCCTCGGCGAGCGATGCTGAACCCGTCGCCGCTTCCGATCCAGCAGTTACCCTTCCCGCCGTTCGACAGGATTTCTCCTTCGCAGGGGAAATCACGCAGGGCGGATGGATTCGCGGACAGGCACCGAGCGGGACGGTATCCGCCCAGCTGGGTGAGACACCGCTGAAGCTGGATGCGAACGGCAACTTTTTCGCCGCGTTCGACCGCGATGCCGGCACCTCCGAACTGCTGATCGCCACCATGGAGGACGGCAGCACTGTCACCAGCGAACTTACCGTTTCTCCGCGCGATTGGGATATCGAGCGGGTAAACGTCGCCCGCCGTGCAGGCGGAGCGAGCGAAAGCTTCATGCGTCGCCGCCAGCCGGAACTCGATGCCATCTGGGACGCGCGCATTGCCGACTCTGATACCGACGGCTGGAAAGAGGATTTCATCTGGCCGCTGTCAGGCCGCATCTCGGGCCGATTCGGTTCTCAGCGCATCTATCGCGGCGAACCGGGCAGTTATCATTCGGGCATCGACATTGCGACTGGCGGCAGCGGAGACCCCTTCGTCGCCCCCGCCAGCGGCGTCGTGACGCTGGCCGTCGAGGGCTTCAGTCTTGAGGGCAACTTGCTGATCATCGATCACGGCGCAGGCCTCAACAGCGCGTTTCTGCATCTTTCGCAGATCGACGTGCAGGAGGGCGACCGCGTGGAGCAAGGGCAGGTTCTCGGCCGCATCGGTTCTTCAGGCCGCGCGACCGGCCCGCACCTGCACTGGAGCCTGAAGTGGCACCTCACCCGGCTCGATCCGATCCTGTTCACCGGCCCCATGCCCTGAGCAGGGCTGCAGGGGCATGAGAAAGCGCAGGCTTGCCGCCGCATTGCTGCTGGCGATCGGACTTGCGCCGGGCACCCTGCTGCGCACCGATATCCCGAGAGGCAATGAGGTCGACCTTTCGATCTCCGTTGTCGACGACTTGCCGGATACCGTCAGCAGCGACGGCTTTACCCGGAGCGGGATTTGGCAATTATCCAGCGGCCGGCTCGATTTTGGCGGCTATTCGGCTCTCCTCGTACTGGGCGGCGATACACTGCGCGCATTTTCCGACCGCGGAAGGATACTCACCTTTCCGGCTCCGAATGGCAGTTCCACGGCCAGGACGCATTTTGCCAACATGTGGAACCGGGGTGCATTGAGTGCGACGGTAGCCGACATCGAAGCGGCAACGCGCGGACCGGCCAGCGGTGTGTACTGGGTCGCTTTCGAGAGCACGCATTCGCTGATTCGCTATTCGCTGGCGAGCGAGTTTGAAGCCGCGCGAATTCCGCCTGAATGGCAGGGCTGGTCCGAAAATGCCGGGGTTGAGGCGATGGCCTGGCTTCCCGACGGACGCTTCATCGTGATGCCGGAGCGCGCTACGACCGGATTTCTCTACCCTTCCGATCCAGTGGAAGAGGTGGAGCCGCTAACTTTCCGTTTTGCGATTCCGGGAGATTACAATCCGACGGATATGGCCGCCCTCCCCGATGGCCGGGTCCTTATCCTGTTGCGCAAGCTGGACTGGGGATTGCCGCCCTTTACCAGTGCAATCGCGATCGCCGATCCGCGCGCACTGGAGGAGGGGGAAGAATTACCTATTCAAATCCTGGTGCAGCTCGACTCCATACTCCCCCGCGAGAACTACGAGGCCTTGGCCGTCTCGGGAGTGGCAGACGACGGCACTGTGGGATTGTGGCTGATGTCTGACGACAATTTCGCCTCGTTCCAGCGCACTCTGCTGGTGCACGTCGACTGGCGCGAGGGTGGCGCGCACGAAAAAGCGCGCGAAGAACCGTAACTTCGCGCGCTTTTCGCGTTTTCAGAAAACTGGAAGGCGCCGATCAGGCAGCTTCGGACGAAGCGATCGCCTTCTTCAGCTCGCGCTTCACCTTAAGGGCGTTGCTCGAGAGCTTGTCGTCGCGGGTCTTCAGCAGCCAGTTGTCGAGACCGCCGTTGTGCTCCACCGAACGCAGGCCATGGGTCGACACGCGGAACTTGAAGCTGCGATCCAGCTTCTCGCTGATCAGCGTGACGTTCTGCAGGTTCGGCAGGAAGACCTTCTTGGTCTTGTTGTTGGCGTGGCTGACATTGTGGCCGACCTGGCGGCCCTTGCCGGTAAGTTCGCAAATGCGCGACATGGCGAAATCTCTCGTTAGAAACGGTTGTCTAGTACAGCTTTTGGGCTGGGAAAGGCGCGCGCATACAGGGGGGCTGGAGATTCGTCAAGCCAGAGGGTAGCCACTGGCACATGGCAAAATGGTCCACACCCGAACCCATGAGGCGCGCCCTGCAACTGGCGCAGGAGGCCGCAGCCGCGGGCGAAGTGCCTGTCGGCGCGGTCGTCGTCAAGGATGGAAAGGTGGTGGGAGAGGGCCATAACCTCACCCGCACGAATCACGATCCCACTGCCCATGCGGAAATGGTGGCGATTCGCGAAGCGGCAAAGGCGCTGGGCGACGAACGCCTGACTGGCTGCGATCTCTACGTGACGCTGGAGCCGTGTCCCATGTGCGCAGGCGCGATCAGCCACGCGCGGGTCGAGAGGCTCTATTACGGCGCGAGCGACCCAAAAGGCGGCGCGGTGGAACACGGTGCGCGGGTGTTTCAGCAGGTGCAGTGTCTGCATCGGCCTGAAGTCTATGCGGGATTGGCGGAAGTTGAAGCGGCAGACCTGCTGCGCTGCTTTTTCGCGGAGCGGCGATGAAGGTCTTTGTTACCGCTCTTTGCTCGCTCCTCTTGTTCGCTTGCGGTTCAAGCACAGCAGGAGAAACCAGCGACCTTCGAGCTGTCTATAGGGGCGGGAATGGCGCCTTTGAAATGACACTCGAATATTCCGCTGAAGGGGATCTGAGAGCCGAAACGACGGGCCAGGATTGGTGGCTCTTGCGTAAAAGCGGAGTGAATTACTTTGTTTTTCCGCAGGAGGGCGGAGCTGCCGTTCTGGATTCGCGGATAATGTCGAAGCTGTTGAGCGATGTGATGCCTGACGACATCCCGTTTGACGAGGAACCGCGGCTCGAAATTGTCGAGGTTGGTGAGACTGAGATCAATGGCCGAAAAGGGACAGGCTACCGACTTGTCAGCGCGCCATTTGCAGGGCCGCTCTTCCTCGTGATGAGCAACGATGAATCTTTGGCCCGATTGGGTGATGCTATGCTGGCGCTCAGTCGAAGCTCGTTTGCGTTGAGTCCGACTGGAGGAGCTTCGTTCGAGAATGTCTTCGAAGTAATGGCTACTGGCGCTCCGATTTCCTACGCTGGCGCTGACCTGGCTTCGCTCGAGATGGTCGAGTTGGCCCCTTCTGTTTTCGAGCTTCCGAGCGAGCCATTGGACGAAGCTGCCTCGCGGCAATTGATGATCGAACTCGGCATGATTCCGCACGAAAATATCGAGTTTCCCAACTTAGAAGATTGAAGCGGCACCTCCCCAGGCCCACGATGACCTTTTGCGCGCCTTCCACGCACAAGCGGACCCTAAAGCCCCCGCCAGATTCGCACTTCCTCGTCATCGTCGGGTCCGAACCTCTGCGTGTCGCAAGCCCTCGGCATGAAGTCCGTGCCGTAGCAGAGGCGCATTTCGCGCAGCCAACCGCGTTCATTCAGGATCAGCCCGACATCCTCGGCATCCCAGTAGGGATTCGCATCGGCGAAGGTCTCGCGCACCATTCCTGCGTTAAGGCCTTCTCGGCGCGACAGACGGTCGAAATCGGGCCAGCGCAGTGAGCTCCACAGAATGCGGGTTACACGCAGGTATGCGTCAGGATCGGGAGTCATGCAGGCGCCGTGCTTCTCCCACTGTCGGGCGAGTAGCGAAAGGTCGGGCGTCATGCACATGGAGGCACGCACCGCATCGGCGCTGGGCTGGCGGCGCGTGGGGCACCATTGGGGCCAGCTTCCCGGTGCCGTCTCGGGCCAAAGACCATGCACGATGAAGGCGAAGCGCCCGGCCCTGCCTGAGCATTGCCGCGAATGGCGCGGTTCGTCGTCGCGAAAGCGGCAGAACTCGGGGCTCCAGCTGAGTGCGAGCGTATAGCCCGTGACACGGGACTGACGTACCGGGCCGTCACGTTGCACTTCAGGCAATGAGATAGGCGCGGGTGGAATGCGGCACTGGTAGGCCTGCGCCTGTGCCGTGGCGGGCACTGCCAGCAATGCGAAGCCTAGCGAGAGGCTATTCAAACACTTCGGCATCGCTCCCCTCTTTCAGCGCAAACCAGAGATTGGCAGATGGCGCAAACAGCAGCGCAACGGCAATGATGGACATTAGCAGCGCCAGATCGTGCAGCGGCAAACTCCAGCCTCGCCCCGGTATCTGGCCAAAGGTCATGGCCGTCAGTAGCAGGCGCAGGGCAACCATCACGCTTACCAGCATCCGAGCGAACCGCGCCGCGCGAAACCAGATCAGCGCAACGGGAATACAGGCAATGGTGAACTGCGCGTTGGCAGCAATGATGCCTGCATCGCGGGTTTGGGCGAGGCCGGGCCAGACCCGGTCGATCTCCATCATCATTATGAATGGATCGAGCAGGCCAACTAGCAGGCGCAGCATCGCCGCGAGCAGGAAGAGCGCGGCGAACAGGCAGACGGGCCAGGGGCGTGCGCCGCTGACCTTTCTCATTCCACGGTGAAATCCAGACCGATATCGGCAGCAGGCGCGCTTTGGGTCAGGCGGCCGACGGAAACGTAATCAACGCCCGTTGCCGCCTTGGCCTTGATGGTATCGAGATTGATGCCGCCGCTCGCCTCCGTCTTTGCACGTCCGGCGATGATGTCGACTGCGGCGCGCAGCGTTTCTGGGCTCATGTTGTCGAGCAGGATGTGGTCTGCGCCTGCCGCCAGCGCGGGCTCGATCTGGTCGAGCCGGTCGACCTCGCAGATGATGTTCTCAACGCCAGCGTCGCGGGCGCGGCGCACCGCCTCGCCCACGTTTCCGGCGACGAGGATGTGGTTGTCCTTGATCATCGCCGCATCCCACAGACCCATGCGGTGGTTGTTGCCGCCGCCCATGCGCACGGCGTATTTCTCGATATGGCGAAGGCCCGGAATGGTCTTGCGAGTGTCGAGCAGCGTGCAATCTGGATTATCCATGGCATCCACATACTGGCGCACCAGCGTGGCGATGCCGGAGAGGTGCTGCACGGTGTTCAATGCGCTGCGTTCGGCCGTCAGCATGGCGCGGGCGTTCCCGGCAAGGCGCATCAGGTCCGTACCGGGAGAGACCTGCGCGCCCTCATCCACCAGCAGTTCGATTTCCATATCGGGGTCGAGATGACGGAAGAAGGCGACCGCTACCGGCAGGCCTGCAACGGTAATTGCATCGCGGCTGTCCATCACGCCCTGAAAGCGCGCATCTGCAGGGATGACACTGGTGGCAGTTACGTCGACGCCGCCACCGGGCAGGCCCACGCCCAGATCCTCGTCCAGCGTTTCACGGACGAAGCGGGCGAGGTCGAAGCCTTCGATCTGAAATTCAGTCATGAATCACCCCTGCATCGGTCGCGCAGCGACCGCAAGGCCAGAGCGGGAGACAGTCTAGTGAACGAAGCGCGCCACCACATCGCGATAGGAACGCGAGACCTTCACCTCCGCGCCCGAATCAAGCACCAGGAAGCACTCGCCATTGGTATGCGGTTTCACCTGACGCACCTGATCGAGATTGACGATCGTGGAGCGGTGAACGCGCTGGAAGTTTTTGGGGTCGAGGCGGCGCTCCAGGTCTTTCATCGTCTCGCGCAGGATCAGCGAGTTGTCGCCGGTGTAGATGCACATGTAGTCGCCGGCGGCCTCGATATGCTCGATAGTGTCGACGTCGACACGGAAGATCTGGCCGCGATCCTTAACGTTGATCATCTTCTCGTAACGGCCCGAGCCGTCTTCCCCTTCGGAAATGGTGTCGAGGCTTTCGGGGCTGACTTCCGCCAGCACGTCCTTCAGCTTCTCGGCTTCCTCGGCAGAGCGCATTTCGGCAAGGCGCTGGCGCACGCGTTCGACGGTGTCGGCCAGCTTGTCCTCGTCCACCGGCTTCATCAGGTAGTTCACGGCATTGGCCTCGAAAGCGCGGATGGCGTGTTCCTGGTAAGCGGTGACGAAGACGAACAGCGGCGGATCGACGTCCATTACGCCCTTCACCACGGAGAAACCGTCAAAGCCCGGCATCTGGATGTCGAGAAAGACGAGATCGGGTTTCAGCGTCTTGATCGCGCGGATCGCCTCGCGCCCGTTGGCGCAGGTCTCGATCACCTCGATGTCGCTGAAGGGTTCAAGGCGCAGTTGCAGGCCCTGGATGGCCAGTTTTTCGTCATCGACGATGATAGTGCGGATGCTCATGCGTTGGCTCCGGTTCGGGGGGCTGGGACGGGGGTGCCGTCACTTTCAGTAGGTTGCTTGTTCCCTGTTGCAGCCGGTTTGTTTGAAACACGCGAAGGGCGCGGAAGTTTCGCCGCGCTGCGTGGTTCCTCTTCTGTCTCCGCCGGTTCGAAGGGCAGTTCGATAATCACCGTAAAGCCGCCATCGGGCGGCGTTTCAATCTCGAACCGGCTGCTTTCGCCGTAGGCCTGCGCCAGCCGGTCGCGAATATTGGCGAGACCCACGCCAGTGGATGATGGCGTGGCGGCCAGCGATTCGGCATTGCGCTGCGTGCCCTGCAGGCCGGGGCCGGTATCCGACACGATCAGGCGCAGCATGTTGCCGATAACCTGTGCGGACAAGCTGATGCGTGCACCTTCTTCCTGCGCGGAAACGCCGTACTTGATCGCGTTCTCGATCAGCGGCTGGAGCAGGAATGACGGGATGCAGGCAGTTGCGGCCTTGTCACTGATCTGGAAATCGGTGCGCAGCCGCTCTTCGAAGCGCATGCGTTCGATGTCGAGGTAGAGCTTCAGCGTCTCCACTTCCTGCTCCACCGTCACCTTGCCGCCCGGCTGGTTCACCAGCGTGTGGCGCAGAAAGCTGGAGAGGCGTGTGAGCATGGCGTTGGCGGGACGTGTTTCGCCCAGCAGCACCAGCGTGGAAATGGAATTGAGGGTATTGAAGAGGAAGTGCGGGTTCAGCTGGTACCGCAGCATGGCCAGCTGTGCGCTGGTGGCCTGCGTTTCCAGTCGTTCCAGCCTGTCCGCCTGCAATTCGACCTGCAGGAAGAAGTTGATGGCGTAATAGAGCGCCGACCACGCCCCCAAAAGCGTCATATCGATATAGGCGACGCCCAGCATCAATTGCAGGAAGCTCGCCTCACTGCCGCCCTGGTACACATCGATAGTCCAGGCATTGATGAAGGCCGACACCGCGACTGCCAGCAGCAGGACGACGGCCGTCGAGGTCCACGTCAAGAGCGGGCTGCGGTTGATGAGGTTCGAATAGATGACGCTCAGCACAGTGCTGATCGAAAAACCCGCGACCGCGCTGATGAACACCACGATCAGGAAGTCGAGCGGCCGTTCATTGGCGATCACCGTGGCACCGCGAAACACCAGCGCGCCGCCCCAGCCAAGCGCCTGCAGCCGCCAGAACGCCTTGTTCTTGTCGGCAAAGAATGGCCGTGGGCTGATCGGCAGCATGTGCATGCCGTTCAATTTAATATCGCCGTCGCCGCTTGGCAGCGGGTGGTTGGCGGGGTTTGTCTCCCGCTGGAGGCGTTCTGCCTCAGGAATCGCGGGCCTCGGCGATTGCCGCGTTCAACGTTTCGGCACCGACGGCACCGGAAAGCACCTGGTCGCCCACCACCCATGCGGGCGTTCCGGACACGCCCATGTTGCGAGCCAGGAACACGTTGTTCTGCAGTTGGCCGTCATACTGGCCCGAACTTATAGCGGTCAGTGCGCGCTCTACGTCCACACCAGCCTGGCGGGCGGCGAGTTCGATGTTCTCTGTCGAAAGGCTTTCGGCGGCGAACATGGCATCGTGGAACTGGGCGAAGCGGCCCTGCTCCGCTGCGGCCAGCGCCATGCGTGCGGCATCAGCGCTGCCTGCGGAAAGTATAGGATATTCGCGGATTACGACACGCAGATCGGGGTTCTGGGCGATCACCTGATCCACGTGTTCGAGGCTCATGCGGCAATAGCCGCAGGCGTAATCGGTGAATTCGACCAGCGTGATCTCACCATCCGGGTTGCCCAGTACCGCGCCGGGGAAGGGCGCTTCCAGTTCGTCACGGATGGGTCCGATGCGGGCCACCATGTCGCGGCGCTGCAGTTCCTGCATGGCTTCGGGAAGGATTTCAGGATTGGCGAGCAGGGCCTCGCGCGTGCGGTCGGGGCCGACGCCGGCATAATCCCACGCGGCAGCTCCGGCGAAACCGGCAACCAGGGCGATACAGATGGTGATGATCCAGCGCATGGAACTGGCCTAGTTGCGATCTCGCTGGCGTTCAAGCAGTCCGCGCGCCTGCAAGGCCACGTCTTGCGCGCGAATCCAGTCCGGCGATCCGGTCGGGAGGTTGTTTTCAGCCGCCTGCGCGTTGATCAGCGCGCCTTCGTAGTTGCCCTGCATAACCTGCTGTTCCGCACTGGCGAGGCGGGCGCGGGGAATGTCGCCGCGTTGTCCATAGACTACTCCCAACTGGTACCACGCGAAGGGATTTTCGTGGTCTCGTCCCACCGCGGCGCGCAGTACCTGTTCCGCCTCGTCCAGATAGGCGGAGTCTTCGGTGGCGATCAGAGCGTGCCCGAGGCTTGAGGCGATGAGCGGGTTGGAGCCCGTCATTCGTGTCGCCTCGCGCAATGGCGGAATGGCTTCCAGCACGCGGCCAGATTCCAGCAAAATCTGGCCCTTGAGTTCGAGGAAGTAAGGGTCTTCCGGATCGATCTCGATCAGCGCATTCACCTCTGCAAGCGCTTCGTCCACCTTGGCCTGCTGGTGGTAGGCATAGGCACGGGCGTAGCGGGCGGGAGCGCCGGTCATGTATTCGGGATAGGCGTTGAAGGTGCGGGCAGGCTCGGCGAGATAGCCGAACAGCTTGGCCTTGGCGCGCTGGAAGCGGGTTTCCAGATCGGCGGTGGGCAAGGGAGAATTACGGCATTCGCCCGGCTCGCGCTCAATCACCTGCGCACCGTCGTTGCCGGTCACCTGCTCGAATTCCGCAACGAGATCGGCGGGAGGACCGTCCGACGAAGGGCGATGGGCCAGCGCGTCTTCCAACCGGGCAATGCGGTCGCCGGTCAGCGGGTGGGTGCGGGCATAGCCTGCATCCTCATCCTGCCGGATGCGGTGGCGATATTCCAGGTTCTGCAACTTTCCGAAGAAGGTGATCAGGCCCGCACCGTCCACTCCGGCGCATTCAAGGAATTCCACGCTGGCTGCGTCGGCGCTGGCTTCCTGCACGCGGCTGAAGGAGAGGAAGCTGCCCATGGCGGCCTGTTGTCCCGCCGCCAGCACGCCCATTGCAGCCTCGCCGCCGCCGGCCAGTGCTGCGCCGACGGCGAGCAGCGTGGAAAGCAACGTGATGCGTGTGGCGTTGCCTGCCCCTTCCGAGAAGCGATTGATGTGTCCGCCGGTAATGTGGCCGATTTCGTGCGCCAGAACGCCCTGCACTTCGTTGGCGCTGTCGGCCGCGTTGATCAGTCCCGAGTGAACGTAAATGCGCTGCCCGCCTGCGACGAAAGCGTTGATCGAGTTGTCGTTGAGCAGGACCACATCCACCGCGCCTTCGCCAAGGCCGGCAGCCGCGGCGAGCGGATCGACCATGTCCTGCAGCAGCTTCTCCGTCTCGGCATCGCGAAGGACCGAGATGTTCTGCGCGGCGACTGGCTGAACGGTCAGCATGATCGCGGCCAGAAAGGCCAGCAGGCGAGCGAAAAAGGTCTTGATGGTAGCCATGGTTCTCCGGCGCGCAGCCTAGCGGTTCGCGCCATGAACCGGAACTGAAGATTTATGCCTCTTGCGCGCCCTCTTCCACGCGGTCGACTGTCTTCACGATCTGCTGCGTCTCTCCGCTCGGTGTGAAACCGTTGGCGGCAAGGAATTCCAGCCCGGTCTCGTAGTCCTCACCCATCCACAGGGGGATGTCGGCCTCGCGGATCGCGGCGATTGCGCTTTCCTCTTCCGGGGAGAGCTTCTCGGTGGAGACTGTGCGCATGAAAACGGCGGCAATCTGGCCGGAGAAACGCTCCGCAGCATTGGCGAAAGCGGGCAGGTCGCCTTGCGTGTCATCGCCGATCATGGCGAACTGCATGTCCGGATACATCTCCAAGATTCCCGCGATCGCCTCAACCTTGTGACTGCCATGGCTCGACTTGCCGAAAGTCGCGCGGTTCAGCCCCCAGTCGCGCAGCTTGATGGGGCCGAGCGGCAAGCCGCGCATCTGCTGGAACGCGACGAGGTAGGAAAACAGGTTCCATGGGCTGGACGAGACGTAGAAGAAAGGGCGCTTCGTTGCAGTGAGGCGCTCGCTGGGCTTGTCCGGTTTATCATCCGAACCGCCGCCAAGCTCGCTGTAGAAGGTCGCAGCGCCGGGAACGATGGCTCTCTGCCCCGGCATCTGCGCGAAAACGCGATCCCAGTTCCTCGCCACGGAGCCGAGACCGCCGGTGATGCCTGTCTCGATGATCGTGTCGTCGATGTCGGAGATGACTGCCAACCTGCCGTCCGCTCCGGGAGCGAGAACGTGGGCCTCTACCTCCTGTACGCCGCTGGGTGTGTTCCAGTGCAGGTGGACAACTTCCCATGCCGGATGTTCGGGTAAGTCCCATTCCGGTTCCAGCTGCACGTCGAAATGGACGAAACCTTCCTCGTCACTGACCATGTCGTGCGACAGGATAGGCCCGTCCTTGCCGTGGACCACCAGCGAGACTTTGACGCCCGCGACCTCGTGGCTGATGAACTGGCCGAGCATGGTGCCGATGGCACCCAGTGTGCTCTGCTTGCCGAAATTCGCCTCGCCCATGCGCAGGGCCCGTGCGGACAGGACCAGGCGCGAGCGGCTGCGATGCCCGTAATAGGGCTGGATGCGAAGCGGTCGGGTCGGGAAAAGCGGCATGCCTTTACCAACACACGCCCGGCTTGCCGGGTTCCGCGCGGGCTGCGGTTCAGTCGAACAGTTCGCGCGCGGCCTTTTCGATCATCCCGGCGTTGGCGGGCACTTCGCCCAGCATGACCACGTCGCCATCTTCGGTGCGGCGGATCATGACGAGGCCGAATTCCTCGCCTTCGCCAGCCAGTGATTCGAAACGGCGCGGTTCCATCGCGCGCAACTTGCGAACGACAGACTTCTTCGGCCCCTTCGCCTTGGGGGCGGCAGGTTTGCCGTCCTGTTCGCGGCGGTAGGCGCGTTCGGCCGCGATGATGCCCTTGAGGCCGCCTTCGGCTGTCTTGAGGTGCTCTGCCAGAGCGCCGCGCTCCACTTCGTTGCGCTTCGCCCAGGATAGGACGGCAGCATATTCGGTGAGGCGGGTCTTGTCGTAGTCGGAGCCGAATACGAGCTTCACGACCGGCGTCATCGGCGCACGTTCCTGCATCGTGAGACCCGAATCGGAGAGCAGTTCGGCGAAGTCCTGCGGCGCGTCGAGCGCTGCGATGGCAAAATCATAGGCACGCGAGACTGCATCGTAGAGCGATGAACGCGTGCGTTCCTCGCTGCTCTGTGCGGCTTGCGCCATTTCGCGGGCAGCGGCGAGCCAATCGGCCAGTTCCATCTGCGCAGGATCGACGACAGGCGCAGGCTGGGCAGCGATGTCTTCTGCGGAAAGGTCCAGGCTGGCGGGGCCATCGGCCCAGTCGACCATCTGATCCACGACCGGACGACGCGTTTCAGCGGTCCATTCGTCCTGCTCGTGATCGTCGTGTTCCAGCGCCTGATCGATTTCGAGCAGCAATTCGTCGGCGACCGCGCTGCTTGCCATCTCTTTCCAGTTGATCACGCCGTAGATGAAATCGATGCTTTCATCGTCGCTGGAGAAAGGCAGCAGGATGCCGCGATAGAGTATTGTCGCACCGCGCTGGTTCACGAATTCGGCTTCAAATCCGATGGGCGCCTGGTTGGCGATGATCTGCATGTAATGGTCTGTGATGCGGCTCAGCAAAGAGCGTGCGGGCACATCGGAAAGCTGGTTGATTTCGGATGTGTCGGTATCGCACTCCACAGCCAGTTTCGTGCCCAGATAGACGACTTCGGGATTATCCAGCCCGCGCGAGAAATCCAGCAAGACGGAATTGGGCCCGAAATCGGGCAGCGCCTCGGGATCGAGATCGTCAATGGCGGGGAAGTTGCGGTTGTCGAGCAGGCTCGCCCAGAAATTGTAGGCGCGCACCTGCATGCGACGCTCGTCCGAACCGATGGCCGGCGGCGGCGTGTTGTCTACCGCGTCATCGATCTCGTAATCCATGGCATCGATCCCCGGTCCGAGGTCTGCCGTGTCGAGCGCTTCGAAGTTGCCGCGCAAAGTGTCCATGCCAAAATCGCCTTCTGATTTGCCTTCGTGACAAAGACACCTTTGGGCTTTTTTGGTAAAAATTGTGTGAAGTTGTGCCGGGCTTTTCGGCTGTTTTCCGCCGCGAATTGCAATTAACCCCGCAGCTTGGACCCTAAATTACAGCATGTAGCGCATGCGTATCGTCTGGTGCAGTTCGCGCGCACCCACAGTGATGGCTGCATCCTCGAAGTCGGGCGGGCCCATGTTCACGGGCGCATCGTTGGAGAAGCCGAAGCCCTCGCGCGGCATCATACCCAGTACCCGGTCGGCCTTGCCATTGTCGTTCTCGTCATGGAGCAGGGCAATGGCATAGGTGCCGGGCTGCACGTTGGTGAAGCGCAGAGTGGTCGCCTCTCCGGCAGGAACCACGGCGCGATAGCCCTGCGTCGAATCCTGACAACGCGGGAAACGCTGCGAATCGCGAGTCATGCAAGCACGCACGACGCCGTCCTCGTTGCGCAGGTTGGTGACTTCGATCACCACCTGAGTTCCCGTGCTCTGCGCCGCAAGCTGCGTGGCGGGCGCGCCGATGGTGGCTGCGGCGAGAAGAGCTAGGAGGGCTTTGCCAGCCCACGATCCGTTTTGCACAAGCGATCCCAAAATCTGAAATAGAGGCCATAGTTGCAGCGATACTCGTCATGGTGCCGCTGGTGATGGCTGGCTGTTATCACCCAGTTCCCTACGCGCGAATGAACGAGCCACTTCGGAAACATCTCCCAGCCCATGTGATTGGTGACCCCCATCACCGTCATGATCGCCAGCACGAGGCCGAGCACGCCGATATGGACGGGCACGACAAACACCAGAGCAGGGATGACCACCGCGCCGGTAATCGCCTCGATGGGGTGGAAGCTCATCGCGGCCCATGCAGTGGGTGGCCGGCTGGCATGGTGCACGGCATGGGCGATGCGGAACCACTTGGGGCGGTGCATCCAGCGGTGCGTCCAGTAGAACCAGGTGTCGTGCGCGAAGAGGTAGATGAACAGCGAGAGCGGCAGGTACCACAGGGAGTAGGCCGACAGGTCGGTGTAGATCCGGGTCCAGCCATGCTCCTGCCATCCCCACGCAACCACGCCGGCGGGAACGCCGTAGATCGCGGCGGACGCCAGCGACCAGTAGATTTCCTTGCGGATTTGCGGGTTCAGACCTTCGTAAAGGCCAGGACGCACCATCCGCGTTGCAAAAGCGAAGCCGCCGCTGGTCAGCAGGTATCGCACGGCGACAATCGCCGTCATGGCCAGTGCAGACAGGATGATCGCGGTGAGCATTTCGCGGCGCTTATGCCAATCCGAAACGCGGCTGGCGAGTGCTTCTGCCTCAGCCCGCCAATTCAGCGCCCCAAGTGTTGCAATGCGGGTCTGCCGAAACCAGCAGGCGGCGCAGCGAGGTGCGTGCGAGGCGCTCCACTTCCACTCGGCGGCGCGCGGCGGCGAGCGGGTGGCTGGGAGCAGGACGCACGATTTCCGCATCGTATTCGTCGGCCACGATCACGCCGCAGCATTCCGGCTTGAAATCCGGACTGTCGAGGCAGGCGCGGTCCAGCTCTGGCGGCAGGCCCCAGTAGAAGCGGTCGCAGAAATCGAGATAGTCGGGCCACTTGCCATCGCCCATCAGGTCTCCGCGCGCGGTCTTCACCTCGACGATTATGATCTTGCCCTTGGCATCGATGCCCATGAGGTCTGCCCGCCTGCCGTTGCGCAGCGGCATTTCCGGCAAGGCCCAGATATTGTTGCGCGCAAACAGGCGGCCGATGCCTCTGCAAACGGCGCGCGAACGCAGGGTAAATTCGTCTTCCGTAATATCGGATGCGGGCGGTTGGATGAGCGATTCGGCCATGCCCGAAATCTGGAACGAAATAGGAACACCGTCAAGGGGCGTCGCATCTGCATTGTGGGCTATGCGCTGCGGCGCGGACCCATCTCGCCAGTGGGCGGCAGCAGTTTCAACAGGGCGGAGCGGGCCTCCACGAATTCGCGCCACAGGGCGAGGGCGGCCGGCTTGCAGTCGGCGCCGCGTGCATTCACTGCCAGAAGGGCTGCAATGCCCGGCTCCATTACCGCGGCCAGATCGGCGCAGCCGTTGTCGACCAGTTCGCGACGCCATTTCTCGGCATCACGGATGAGGGCGGGGAAATTGCGCACTTCCTTGCTTGGCCGCTCTGCCTCCAGGCCCGCCAACATGGCGACAACCTGGCCCGCCTCTCCTAGCGCGGCCCAGCGCATGCTGGTGCTGCTGGCATTGACGGTGGAGCGCGGTTGCGATGAGCCGAAATTCGGAGAAGGAGCGTTCATGCCCAGCGCCATAACAGGGCGCTGGTTGCCATTCTGTTAGCGAATTGGCGAACTTACTCCTCCGGCTCGTGCTCTGTTACGGGCGGACCGAAGGGATCGCCTTCGTCATCGAGGCCGAGGTCGATGTTCGCCCCGTCCTCCCCGGTGATGAGGCGGTTGTTCTCGCAGATGTATTCGCGAATCGGGAATTCGTTCTGCCGCTTGAAGAACAGGTGCATCACGTGCGGCTCTGCCAGCACTTCGGGATCGGTGACGGTGATCTCGAAAGCGAGTTCATCTTCAGCCGGCATGTAGATCCGCTCGGTCACGCGCATCTGGTCGGAGTGGGGCACATAGATACCGCGAGCGATCGAATTCATCGAATGCAGGCCCACGGTTTCGACGACCAGCGTATCGCCTTCCCAATGGCCAACCGACGTGCCGTTGAAAAACGGTTCCGGATCATCGGGAAGGTCGCGCCCGTCGGTGAAGATGCGCCGCGCCTGGCCGTATGCTTCGGTGAGGATGGTCACGCGGCCAGGCGAGAAGAGTACTTCGACCGGCATGCCGCCAACGCTCATGATCTGTGGAACGCCTGGCGGCAGACAGCGTGCTTCTGCCTCCAGCGGCGGGCCGGTATCGGCGTACCTGGCTTCGAACTCGTCCTGCAGGGCCTGAGCCTCCGGCGTCAGCACGACAGGTGCGACGGTAACGCCGAAAAGGCGCTGCCAGTCCTGATGCCAGGTGCCGGTCCAGTCGGGCAAATCGAGGACTTCGGAATAACCATCGGCGCGTGGCGGGGTGTAGTCGCCTTCCTCTGCCAACGCGGGCAGGGCGATCGCGCCCAGCGCGAGCGCAGTGGCGCCGCGCAGCATTCCTGCCGATAACTTCATCCGATTTTCCTCACCCAGATTGATGTTGTTTGAAGTTAGATTGCGGTGTCTTAGCGACCCAAGTCAAGCGACGGGTTGATTTTGTCCGGTTTATGCTGCCAATATCCGGAAAAAGGCGAGGCGGCTTATATTGAAGACTGCCTCCACATGCCGGAGAGCTTGAGAAATGAAATTCCTACCCATCCGCCGCCTTGCAATGGCCGCCGGTGCTTCGCTCGCAATAGTCGCGGGCATGTCCGTCCCGGGCTCGGCGCACCATTCCACCGCCATGTTCGACTGGGGCTCCGAAAGCACGCTGGAAAACATGACGGTAGAGCGCTGGGTCTGGACCAATCCGCACACCTTTCTTTACGCGCGCGATGAACGTGATCGTCGCTGGTCGTTCGAAGGGATGACACCCAACACGCTCAGCCGCTTCGGCTGGTCGCGCCGCTCACTGGCGCCGGGCGAAGTGATCACCGTGGGCTATTTCCCCTTGCGCGACGGTCGCCGCGGCGGTTTCAACGTGCGGGTCGTCAAGGCTGACGGCACGGAACTGGTGCAACTGCCGCGCTCGCAATAGGCGGCTGCCCGGATTGGCCGTCGGCGTGCTGATGTTGCTGACGACACCTACCGCGGCCGGGGGCCATATTGGACGATAAACAGGGCGGCGCTCTTGTCTTCGCAGGCAATCACAGTGCCCGTAAGGCAAGGCGACTACGCGTTCTCAAGCTCTTCCAGTTGTTCGCCGAGTGATAGCCATTCTGCCTCGGCTTTCGCCAGCTGATCGCTGACCTGGGACCGCTGGACGAGCAAGTCGCCGGGCGCGATTTTTGCGAGATGCGCCGGCGCCTCGTCAGGCTGGCACATGGCCTGGTCGATTTCATGCAAACTGGCTTCGAGCCTGACCATGGATTTTTCGGCCGAGGCCAGTTCGGACTTGATGAAGCGCTTCTTCGCGTCCGACTTGGCGCGGTTCGTCGATGCCGTCTTTCCCGTAGTCGACGCTTTGGGTTTCCTTGGCGCATTACGACCGAGCACGAAGTCGATGTAATCGTCCATGCTACCGGAATATTCTCGGGCGGTACCACTATCGACCAGCACCAGACGGTCCGCTGTCAGCTCTACCATATGCCGATCATGGCTGATCAGGATTACCGCTCCTGTATAGTCGTTCAAGGCCTGCACCAGTGCCTCGCGCGCATCGACATCGAGGTGGTTGGTCGGTTCATCGAGGATCAGCAGGTGCGGCGCGTCGCGGGTGATGAGCGCCAGCGCAAGTCGGGCACGCTCGCCACCAGACAGTTTCTCGACCTTCGTCGTGGCGCGCGGACCGGAGAAGCCGAAACGCCCCAGTTGCGCCCGCACCGCAGCGGGAGCCTGGCCTTCCATGGCGCGCGTCATCAGTTCGACCGGCGTTGCATCGCTTGCCAGTTCTTCCACCTGATACTGCGTGAAATAGCCAACCTTGAGTTTGCCCGGTGCGGCCATGGCCCCCTCGACCGCCGGAAGCTGGGCCGACAGCAGGCGTGCAAGCGTGGTCTTGCCATTGCCGTTGCGGCCAAGCAGCGCGATTCGGTCGTCGGCATCGATCCGCATGTCGAGGCGCTGGAGGATCGGAGGCGCGTCTCCATACGCCACGGCTGCTCCGTCCAGCGTAATCATCGGTGAGCGCAGTTCCCCGGGTGAGGGGAATTCGAAGCTGAGCGAGGGATCTTCCATCAGCGCGACAATCGGCTGCATCTTGGCCAGCATCTTTGCGCGGGCTTGCGCCTGCTTGGCTGTCGAGGCGCGAGCGCTGTTGCGCGCGACATAATCCTGGAGGCGTGCCCGCTGTGCATCCTGCGCGGCCTTGGCGGAAGCCAGTTGTGCCGCGCGTTCGGCGCGTTGCTTTTCAAAGGCGTCGTAGCCGCCCGCATAAAGCGTCAACTTGCCGCCCTGAAGGTGCAGGATGTGATCGACGACATTGTTCAGCAGGTCGCGTTCGTGGCTGATGACCAGCAGGGTCGCGGGGTATGACCTGAGAAAGTTCTCGAGCCACAACGTCGCTTCGAGATCGAGGTGGTTCGAGGGTTCGTCGAGAAGCAGCACGTCGGGCTTGGAAAACAGCAGCGCACCAAGTGCGACACGCATTTTCCAGCCGCCCGAGAAACTGGACAGCGGCCGACGCTGCATGTCCTCGTCAAAGCCAAGGCCGCTGAGGATCTTGGCTGCGCGCGCGGGCGCGGTATAGGCATCGATGGCCAGCAGCCTCTCGTGCACTTCGCCAAGGCGATCGACATCGGTGCATGTTTCCGCTTCCGCGAGGAGCCGCGCCCGTTCGACATCTGCGGCCAGAACGGCCTCTTCCGGTGTTATCGCACCATCGGGAGCTTCCTGTGCAACGTAGCCGACGCGCGCCCGCGAGGGCTTGCTTATCTGACCCTCGTCAGCCTCCAGCTCGCCTATGACGGCCTTCATCAGCGTGGACTTGCCCGCTCCATTGCGACCGATCAGCCCGACCCGTGCACCCTGCGGAATCGTGGCGCTGGCACGCTCGAGAATGGGTCGGCCGCCAAGCCGGACAGTGAGGCCTTCGATAGTAAGCATGTCTGGCCCTTAGCAGCACAACTAGTCGGTCCCAATAACCTGAATCGCTACGGCTGGGTGACCTTTGCCCAGCGCTAATGGTCGATTTCCAGGCGATTCCGTCGACCGGTGAATGCGAAACAGCAAGGGCTCTTCCGCTTAGCTTCCCATATCCATTTCATGCCGAAGGAGTGGCACTGAACTAAGTCATCGAGAAGCTGGCGCACCCGACAGGATTCGAACCTGTGGCCTCTGCCTTCGGAGGGCAGCGCTCTATCCAGCTGAGCTACGGGTGCTGATGGAGCGGGCGATTAGCAACGCTTCGCCCCCTCGCCAAGATAAAAGCTATTCCCAGCCTTTCTCGAGGAATTGCAGCGCGCATCCGGCGAGGAAGGCGCTGCCCTTGGGCATGACGCTTTCGTCCACCACCATGCGGCTGGAATGCAGGCCGCAGCAGCCCTGCCAGTCGACGCCTTCGGCAGCCACGCCGAGGAAGAACATGGCGCCCGGCACCTTTTCCAGCACGTAGGAGAAATCCTCCGCGCCCATGGTGGGGTTGGGGCGCGTGGCCCATGGTTCCTCGCCGCCAAGCGACAGGGCGACCTGCTCGCCAAGCGTCACGGCGCGTGCATCGTTGATCGTGGGCGGGAAGCCGGGGGTGATCGTCACTTCAGCGGTGCAGCGGTGGGCCTTTGCGATGTTCTCGGCCACTTCGCGCACGGCATCCTTCACGGCGGCGCGGCGTTCGGGCGAGAGGTTGCGCATGGTGCCCAGCAGATAGGCGCTGTCGGGGATGATGTTGTTGGTGGTGCCCGCCTCGATCTTGCCGATGGTCAGTACGCTGGCCTCCGTCGCGGCAAAGCGGCGGGTGATCATCAGTTGCAATGCCAGAACGATCTCGGCCGCGACGGGCACGGGGTCGATCGTGTCCTGCGGCAGGGAAGCGTGACCACCGCTACCTTTCACGGTGATCTCCAGCATGTCGGCAGAGGCGAGCATTGCGCCCGCGCGACCTTCCAGGCGTCCGTGCGGAGCATTGGGCCATACGTGCAAGGCGAAGGCGGCGTCGGGCAGCGGATAGTCGGCAGTGCCGCCTAGCAATCCGTCGTCCAGCATGAAGCGCGCGCCGTGAAAGCCTTCCTCGCCAGGCTGGAACATGAAGCGGACCTCTCCAGCCAAGTCGCCAGCCTGAGCGGCCAGCACGCGTGCCGCGCCTGCCAGCATGGCGGTGTGTGCGTCATGGCCGCAGGCATGCATCCGTCCCGGCACGGTGGAGGCGAAGTCGAGACCCGTGTGTTCGTCCATCGGCAGGGCGTCCATGTCACCGCGCAGCAGTACTGCGGGGCCCGGCTCGCCGCCTTTCAGAACGGCGACGGCGCCGGTGCACGAAGGGCCTTCGTGCCATTCCAGCGGAAGGTCGGACAATGCCTCCTTCACCTTGGCCAGCGTCTTGGGTGTTTCCAGCCCCAGTTCGGGTTCTGCATGAATAGCGCGGCGCAAGGCGGTGATCGCGCCTTCTTGCGTGCGTGCGGCGTTGAGCAGATCTTCAGTGAGCATTGCTGTCCCCAGAGTGAAAACACGAGTTGAAAGCGGCCTTATGCCACCCATTTCACAACCGCGCACCAATGAAACCACGGCATATGGTGGTGCGAAAACGGCACAGTCCGCGAAGGACTTGTTGCAGAGCAGCGACAGTTTAGGCCCCTAAAGTACAAAAGCGTAGCATTAGGTGCGGCCCCATGGTTAAGGCGAGCAAGTCATGCACAGGAGCATACATCTCTTCGAGCGCTTGCCGCAGGTCGATGCGTCTTCGCACGCGGCGAATGATCATGCGCTGCCTCCTGTTCGCACCCGCCCGCTGATAGGCGTGATCCGCAACGCTCGTAGCCACCGTAACGAGGGGCGCAGCGGCACCGAGGAAATGCGCGAGAATATTCTGCTGGCAACGCCGCGCCGCCGCAGCGAACTGCTTGGCGTGCTGCGCGAATTTGCCGAGAAGCGGGTCGACTACATCGCAATCGACGGCGGCGACGGTACGATCCGCGACGTGCTGACCTGTGGTGCAGGCGTATTCGGCGATAGCTGGCCGATGATGATCGTGCTGCCGGGCGGCAAGACCAATGCCCTTGCTCTGGACCTTGGCGTGCCGACGGACTGGTCGCTCGACGATGCTCTGGCAGCTGTCGAGCGCGGCGGCATCACTCGCCGCCAGCCACTGGTGATCGCAGAGCGCGATGACGAGCGCTCGCAGGTGCGCGGGTTCGTGCTGGGCGGCGGGGTGTTCAACCAGGTTATCACGCTTGGCCAGCGCAGCCATCAGCTAGGTGCCTTCAACCAGACCGTTGTGGCCATCACCACCGTGTGGAGCGCGTTGCAGGCAATCTTCGGCATGACCGGCAACAAGTGGCGGCAGGGCACGCCGATGCGCCTTCGCCTGGCCAATGGCGAGGAGTTGCCGCATTTTGGCGGCCTGCCGGAAGACGAGCGATACCTTTTGTTCGCTTCCACTCTGCAGACCTTCCCCGCCGGGCTGGACCCATTTCGCGGTATCGACCACCCGCTGCAGGTGGCCGTGATCGATAATCCGCGCCGCAGCCTGCTCATGCGCCTGCCCTCGATCTTCCGCGGCACTTCGACTTCCGCCACCAAGCGACGCGGTTACCATGCCTTCGGTGACGAGGCGGTCGATCTGGATATCAGCGATTCCTTTATCCTCGATGGCGAGGCTTTTCCTGCCGGGCAGTATAGCCTGTCTGCCGGGCCCAAGCTGCGCTTCGTCGTCCCGTGAGCCTGCGCGCCCGCGTCGGCGCGGCGCTTTCCCGCGAAGTCGATCCCGCCGTCACGGCGTTTGCCGCGCGGTTGGCGGATGAAGCCGATGCGCTGGCAGTGCTGTTCTACGGATCGAACCTGCGCACCGGATCGCGCGAGGGGGTAATCGACTTCTACGTGCTGACCGATGGTGAGCCGGAGAAGGGCCTGTGGCCGACGGTCTCCTATCGCGAGTGGGATCACGCCGACGATACTGGGGCAGAGACCCTGCGCGCCAAGATCGCCACGATGACCCTGGCCAAGTTTGCCGAGGCGGCGCGCGGTGAAACCATCGACACGACTATCTGGGCGCGTTTCGTGCAACCGAGTGCGCTGGTTTGGCAAAAGGACGAAATGGCCGGCGAACGCGTCGGCATCGCGATTGCCGCCGCCGCCATCACCGCTTCACGGCTGGCAGTTGCGGTCGGCCCGGACAGCGGCGTTGAGGACGATTTCTGGCGCGCGCTGTTTCGCGCAACCTATCGCGCCGAGTTGCGGGTGGAGAAGCCGGGACGAGAGGATTCGATCCTCACGCTGAATGCTTCGCATTTCGATGGACTGCTTCCCGCAGCGCTGGAAGCTGGCGGCATTCCATATGGCCGCGATGGTGACGTGCTCACTCCGCGCATCACTCGGGCGGAGCGTGCCGCCGTGCTCAAATGGTGGGACAAGCGCCGCCGCCTCGGCAAGACGCTCAACGTCGCGCGGCTCATGCGGGCAACCCGCACGTTTGACGGGGCTGGGCGATATGCCGCGTGGAAGATCGAACGCCACACGGGCATTGAGATCGAGGTCACGCCGTGGCGGGAAAAGCACCCGATCCTGTCCGCTCCCGCCGTTGCCTTCAGGCTGTGGCGCGAAAAGCGGAAGAATCGGGGCTAGTTTTAGAGATAGCGCATGCGGATCGTCATCGGCAGCACTTCGCGGCCGATGGAAAAGCGCGTCTTGTCGATACCCGGCTTGCCGAGGTTGAAGATATTGATGCTCGGGTTGTTCGACATGCCGCCACCATCGCTGGTGATGTCGGTGCGGCCATTGTTGTTCTTGTCGTGCCGGATGGCGATCGCATAGCTGCCCGGACGCGGCACCGGCATGCAGATCTGCATCGCGCCATTGCGCGCGGGCACTTCGATCCGGTTCAGCCAGCGGCCCGTTTCCAGCCAGTCTGCCGAGGTGCCGGGATAAAGCTGGATACGCATGGTGCCGTTGTTGCCTTCGACACCCGTGACGTGAATCCACACTGCCGGCCCGCTGCCCTGGCAGGGCGTGACCGAATGGGGAATTTCATTTCGGAACTGTGCGCCCGCCGGGGCCGAAAGGCCCAGAGCAATCGCCGCAGCGGCGAATAGGCGAAGAATACTCTTGGTCATTTAATGCAATTTACCCCTTCGCCAGTGAAGCTGTCATGACGCCATTACGTGGGGCGCCAGTACCGTTATTTCCACTGACAATAGCTGTTATTTGCCAGCCCTTTGCACCGCAGGCACTGAACCGCGGCTGAAGCGCCCTGAAATCGCAGGGTAAGGGCAGCCCGTCGCAGTACTGGTGGAAAACGCTCTTGGCGCTGCTTGTTAGGCGATTCGCGCACTACTAACGCGAGAAGTTAATTATGGCACGACCGCTCATTTCGCCTTCGATCCTTTCCGCCGACTTTTCGAAGTTGGGCGAAGAAGTGCGCGCGATTGACGCGGCGGGCTGCGACTGGGTTCACGTGGATGTGATGGATGGGCATTACGTGCCCAACCTCACCATCGGGCCTGACGTGGTGAAGGCGCTGCGCCCGCATTCGAAAAAGACTTTCGACGTGCACTTGATGGTTTCTCCGGTGGACATGTGGATCGAGCCGTTCGCCAAGGCTGGCGCTGACATCATCACTGTCCACCCAGAGGCAGGCCCGCACACTCATCGCAGCGTGCAGGCAATCAAGGCTGAAGGTTGCAAGGCCGGCATCTCGCTCAACCCCGCGACGCCTGCCAAGATGCTCGACTACCTGCTCGAGGAAATCGACCTGGTGCTGATCATGAGCGTCAATCCCGGCTTCGGCGGGCAGAGCTTCATCCACTCGCAGCTGCGCAAGATCGAGGCGGTCCGCAAAGCCATCGACAAGGGCGGGCATGATGTCCTGATCGAAGTCGACGGCGGCGTGAACGCGGAAACGGCGCGGCTGTGCGTCGATGCAGGGGCCGACGTGCTTGTGGCAGGTTCTGCCACCTTCAAGGGCGGGCCGGATTGCTACGCCGACAATATCGCGGCGCTAAGGGGAGAAAGCCGGTGAACGCGCATTCGGCCGAGCTTGTGAGCAAGGCCTCGCGTGAGAAGGCCCGGGGCGACAGGGTGCAGAGCGACCTGGCAAGGCGCGAGAAGCTGGAGGCCGCTGGACAGCTGGCAATTCCGCTCGGCGACGAACCGCGGCAGGACCTGATCGAAAGCGCGAAGGAGGAAGCTCCCGCTGAAGAACTGACGACAAGTCGCGCTCTGGTCGTTACCGATTTCGCGCCTCCCTCCGCTTCGGCATCGGACAAGCTGATGCGCCTCGCTTTCGGTCTGGGCGTCTCGCACAGCACCATCGTCGCGCCGTTCCGCAAGCCGCTGCGCCCGCGCCTGCAGGCAGCGGTGAAGCCTCCGCTGGAAGGCGACCGTGCTGCGGGCATGGCGCTTCGCGCGGGGCATTTCTACGTCCATGGCGTCAAGGCGCCGTTCGGGCAGGTGGATATGGGCCCGCTCGGCAATCTCAGCCCCCCGTTCGAGCGGGTGGTGCAGGGTTTCACCTGGCTGCGCGATCTCTCCAGCTCGGGCACTCTGCCGCAATGCCGCCCGGTAGGAGAGCGGCTCGTCACCGCGTGGCTGGATGCCAATCCCACCATGGGCAAGGGCCCTGCATGGCATGTCGAGAACGTCGGCCTGCGCCTCATGGCATGGCTGGTTCATGCACCGCTGCTCATGTCCGCCACGGACCGCAGCCTGCGCCACCGGCTGATGAGCCACATGGCCGACACCGCGCGCTGGCTGGACCGCAACGTGCGCAAGGCGGATGACCGGCTTGGCGAAGTGGTCGGCTGGTGCGCGATCATCGCCGCCGGACTGTTGCTGCCCGAAGGCAAGCCGCGCCGCCTCTACGGCGAGGCCGGACTGGCGAAGGCGCTGGGCGAAGCCGTGGGCGAGGACGGCGGTCTCCTCTCGCGCAGCCCCGATGCGCAGATGCAGGCGATCGGGAGCCTCATCGAACTGCGTGCATGTTACGAAGCCGCCGACCATGAACCGCCCAAGCTGATAGCCACCATGCTGCACATGCTGGTGCCGCCGCTGCTGGCGCTGACGCATGGCGATGGCGGCATCGGCAACTGGCAGGGCAGCGGCGCGGTGAAAGCCTCGCGCCTTGCTCGCCTCATCGTCTCAAGCCGGGTGCGCACTCGCCCGCTCAAGGATCCGAGCGGCTGGGGCTACCAGCGCGTTACCGCGCGCAAGGCCACGCTGCTGCTCGACGGCGCACCTCCGCCTACCGGCAAGCATGCGCGCCATGGCTGTGCGTCCACTCTCGCGTTTGAATTCAGCCACGGCGAACACCGCCTGATCGTCAATTGCGGCGGCGCCGCGCTGGCTGGCGGGCAGGTGCCTGTGCGCATCGAACAAGGTTTGCGCGCAACTGCGGCCCACTCCACCATGGTACTGGGCGATGCCAATTCCACCGCCGTGCTGATCGACGGCAAGCTTGGCTCCGGCGTTGGCGAAGTGGAAATCGACACGCGGCAAGTGAAGCTGGAGAACGGCTCTGCAACGCGTATCGAGGCGAGCCACGATGGCTATGCCGGGCGCTTCGGCCTCGTCCACCAGCGCATCCTGATGCTGCGCGACGATGGTGAGGAACTACGCGGGGAGGACGTGCTCGTCCCATCGGGCCGCAAGGGCAAGCGCGGCAAGGTGCCCTACGCCATCCGCTTCCATCTTGGCCGCCACGTAGAGGCAACGCTGGCCGAAGGCGGCAAGAGCGCCAGCCTGCTGTTGCCCGACGGCAGCCTGTGGCAATTTGCCGGCGGCGAGGAAGAACTGAAGATCGATGAAAGCCTGTGGGTCGATGGAAATGGTCGCCCGCATCCGGTACAGCAGCTCGTGATAGAGGGATTCGCCTCGCGCGGCGGTGGCAACTTCGCCTGGCTGCTCAAACGAATGGGATAGAATTCACGCGATGACTGATGTTGCGATCAAGCGGGCACTGCTCTCGGTGTCCGACAAGACGGGTATTGTTGAACTGGGCAGCCGCCTGGCGAAAGCGGGCGTAGAACTGGTTTCCACCGGCGGCACTGCGGCTGCGCTGCGCGAAGCGGGCCTCGACGTGCTCGATGTGTCCGAGATTACGGGCTTCCCTGAAATGATGGATGGCCGCGTGAAGACGCTGCACCCGATGGTCCACGGCGGCCTGCTGGCCGTGCGCGACGATCCGGATCATGCCGCCGCCATGGAAGCGCACTATATCGGCGCGATCGACCTCGTTGTCGTGAACCTCTACCCCTTCGTAAACACGGTGATGAGCGGCGCTGACCGCGACACCATCATCGAGAACATCGACATTGGTGGGCCGAGCATGGTGCGCAGCGCGGCGAAGAACCACGCCTACGTCACCATCGTAACCGATCCGGAGGACTATCACGGCCTCTACGACGAACTGGCCGAGCACGACGGCGCGACCACGCTGGCCTTCCGCAAGGCAATGGCGGCGAAGGCCTTTGCGGCTACCGCTGCTTACGATTCTGCAATCAGCAGTTGGTTCGCCTTTGCCGACCAAGGCAAGCAGTTCCCCGACGCGCTGAGCGTTGCCATGGGGCTGGGCGATACGCTGCGATATGGCGAGAACCCGCACCAGCACGCCGCGCTCTACCTGCCGAACGGTCCCGCCGCCAACGGCGTGCCGCAGGCAGAGCAGGTGCAGGGCAAGGCGCTCTCTTACAACAATCTCAACGATGCCGATGCGGCGCTGGGCCTTGTCGCGGAATTCCCTGCCGACAAGCCCGCCATCGTCATCGTGAAGCACGCCAACCCGTGCGGCGTTGCCGTGGCGGACACGTTGCTGGGCGCATGGCAGGCGGCGCTGGCCTGTGACAGCGTTTCGGCCTTCGGCGGCATTGTGGCGGCGAATGTTCCGCTGGACGGCGCCACCGCCAAGGCGATCACCGAGATCTTTACCGAAGTGGTGATCGCACCGGGCGCAGACGACGCCGCGCGCGAGGCCTTTGCTGCCAAGCCGAACCTGCGCCTGTTGCTGCTGGAAGACCTGCCCGATCCCGCGCGCCCCGGTCTCGACATGAAGAGCATCGCCGGCGGCATGTTGCTGCAATCCCGCGACAACGGCGTGATTGGCGAGAGCGACCTGAAAGTCGTCACAAAGCGCCAGCCGACCCAGCAGGAGATTGCCGACGCCCTTTTCGCTTGGAAAGTGGCCAAGCACGTGAAGTCCAATGCTATCGTCTACGCCAAGGACGGCGTGACGGCAGGCATCGGTGCGGGCCAGATGAACCGCCGCGACTCCAGCCGCATCGCCGCCGTTCGCGCTGGCGAGGCCGCCGAAGCTGCCGGCTGGAGCGAAGCTCGCACCGTTGGCAGCGCCGTCGCCTCGGACGCCTTCTTCCCCTTTGCCGACGGTCTGCTCAGCGCAGTCGAGGCAGGGGCGACGATGGTGATCCAGCCCGGCGGCTCCATGCGCGACGATGAAGTGATTGCCGCAGCTGACGAGGCGGGCATCGCCATGGTCTTCACCGGAATGCGCCACTTCCGCCACTAACGCAGTCTTAACCACGTGCGACGAAGCGTTGCCGCCGTGCGGCGAGCGCGCTGTCGTGTGCGGCAGGTTCAGTCGGTCGTAAGTAACTGCCTGCTAGGTTCCATGTGAACTTGAAGACAGACACACGACCCACGGACCAAAACCCTAATGGAACTTTTCAACGCCGAGCTTTACCGATCCTTTCTTGCGGGCTTCGCGGTAACCGCTGTAATACTTGCAGCGAATATCCTGCCGAACCTCGGAGGACTTTAATGCGCTATAAATCGTTGTTTGCCGCTGCCGCGCTTGGCCTTTCGGCCTGCGCGCTGCCTAATACCGTCATGGCGGAAGAAGTGTTTGATGCACCTGTCGCTGCACGTCAGGCCAACGAAGCTGGCTTGCAGACAGCGATTTTCGCGGGCGGCTGTTTCTGGGGAATCGAGGGTATCTTCAGCCACACGCGCGGCGTTACCAGCGCGGTTTCCGGCTACCACGGTGGCAGTGCAGGGACGGCTACCTATCGCCAGGTATCATCCGGCTCCACCGGCCATGCAGAAGCCGTGCGCGTAACCTACGATCCCAGTGTCATCCGTTACGACCAGCTGCTGCAGATCCTGTTCTCCGTCGGTGCAGACCCGACGCTGCACAATCGTCAGGGCCCTGACCGCGGCCCGCAGTATCGCGCCGCCATCGTACCTATGACCGCCGAACAACGCGCCGTCGCTCGCGCTTATGTCGCGCAGATGGACAGTTCCGGCGTGTGGGACCGCCCGATGGCCGTTGCCATCGAACATTATCGCGAATTCTACGATGCCGAGGAATACCACCAGGACTTCATGCTGAAGAACCCCGACAGTGGCTATATCGTGCGCTGGGATGCACCCAAGGTGGAGGCCTTGCGCGAGAACTTCCCTGATCTCTATCGTTCGCGCTTCCGCACCGGCTAAGGGGAAATCCGGCAACCGCCTTCGGGCCAGATTGCCGTTCCCCGCTACCGCGCCTATGTAGTCTCAATGGCAACGACGCATAAGCATCACGAACATTCCGGCGACAAGCTGGTGGCAGAGGCCGGAAAGGTTCTCGCCGACGCTGGCGAACAATGGACCACCATGCGCGAGGATGTGTTCCGCGCACTGGCGGATCAGGACCGTCCGGCCAGCGCATATGACATTGCTGAAGAGGTGGGCAATCGGCGCGGAAAGCGCGTTGCTGCCAACAGCGTCTACCGCATCCTCGACCTGTTCGTGCGCACAAACCTCGCCAACAGGATCGAGAGCGCGAATGCCTATCTCGCCAATGCCCATCCGGGCTGCCGTCACGACTGCATCTTCCTGATCTGCGACGATTGCGGACAGGCAGAGCATTTTGACGACGACAAGCTGACCGGCGCCCTTCGCGACGCTGGTGCGGCACACGGCTATTCGAACGTTCGGCCGGTGGTGGAACTGCGCGGCCTGTGCAGCGATTGCGCGGGATGATGGCGATGAAGTGTGCATTTTTGTCGATGAACCGTTCATCGACAGGCCAGAATTGAGCGTGTAGAGCCAGACTTATGACAGCCTCGCGCCCTGAAACGCCTCTTCTCGACACGGTCGATACTCCCGACGATCTCCGCAAGCTCAAGCCAGAGCAGTTGCGGCAGCTTTCCGATGAATTGCGCACCGAAATGATCGACGCCGTCGGCTCTACCGGCGGACACCTTGGCTCTGGCCTTGGCGTGGTCGAACTGACCGTGGCTATCCACTATGTGTTCAACACGCCTGACGATCGCTTGATCTGGGACGTTGGCCACCAGGCCTATCCGCACAAGATCATCACCGGCAGGCGTGATCGCATCCGCACGTTGCGTCAGGGCGGGGGCCTTTCCGGTTTCACCAAGCGCAGCGAGAGCGAATACGATCCGTTCGGCGCAGCGCACTCCTCCACCTCAATTTCGGCAGGTCTCGGCTTTGCTGTCGCGAACAAGCTGAACGACAAGCCGGGCAAGGCGATTGCCGTGATCGGTGACGGCGCGATGAGCGCCGGCATGGCCTACGAGGCGATGAACAATGCCGAGCAGGCGGGCAATCGCCTGATCGTGATCCTCAACGACAACGACATGTCGATCGCTCCGCCGGTTGGCGGCCTTTCCGCTTACCTTGCGCGCATGGTGTCGAGCAGCGAGTACCTCGGTCTGCGTTCGCTGGCGTCCAAGGTCGCCAACAAGATCGGCCGCCGCGTGCACAATTCGTTGCACAAGGCCGAGGAATATACCCGCGGCATGGTGACCGGCGGGACCTTGTTCGAGGAACTGGGCTTCTACTACGTCGGCCCTATCGACGGGCACAATCTCGATCATCTGCTGCCAGTGCTGGAAAACGTGCGCGACAGCGAGCAGGGTCCGATCCTGGTCCATGTCGTCACCACCAAGGGCAAGGGTTACGACCCGGCCGAGAACAGCGCCGACAAGTACCACGGTGTTCCCAAGTTCGATGTGGTGACTGGCGAAAAGGCCAAGTCCAAGGCCGGCCCGCCCGCCTACCAGAACGTGTTCGGTGAAACGCTGGCGAAGCTGGCTGATACCGACAGCCGCATTTGCGCGATTACCGCAGCCATGCCCAGCGGCACCGGGGTCGACAAGTTCGCGCAGGCCCATCCGGACCGCGCTTTTGACGTCGGCATCGCCGAACAGCATGGCGTAACTTTCGCCGCGGGCCTTGCCGCACAGGGCATGCGTCCTTTCGCGGCGATCTATTCCACTTTCCTGCAGCGCGCCTACGACCAGGTGGTGCATGACGTGGCTATCCAGAACCTGCCCGTTCGCTTCGCCATTGACCGTGCCGGTCTTGTCGGCGCGGACGGCGCGACCCATGCGGGCAGCTTTGACATCACCTATCTCGCCAGCCTGCCCAACTTCGTGGTTATGGCAGCGGCGGACGAGGCGGAACTGGTCCACATGACCTACACCGCCGCCGAGCATGACGAAGGCCCCATCGCCTTCCGCTACCCACGCGGCAACGGCGTTGGCGTCCCGCTGCCTGAAACCCCGCAGAAGCTGGAAATCGGCAAGGGCCGCGTTGTTCGCGGCGATGTGGAGAAAGGCGGAAAGGTCGCCATTCTTTCGCTCGGCTCGCGACTGGGAGAAGCGAAGAAGGCTGCCGACCAGCTGGAAGCCAAGGGCCTTGCCACTACCATTGCCGACATGCGCTTTGCCAAGCCGCTGGACGAAGAATTGATCCGCAAGCTGGCCGCTACGCACGACGTTCTCGTGACTGTCGAGGAAGCGGCTATCGGCGGCCTCGGCGCGCACGTCTTGACCATGGCGAGCGACGAAGGTCTGACAGACGGCGGTCTGAAAATCCGCACCATGCGTCTGCCCGATACCTTCATCGACCACGATGCGCCGGAAAAGCAGTATGACGAGGCGAAGCTCAATGCGCCGCACATCGTCGACACGGTACTCTCGGCACTGCGTCACAACTCGGCCGGAGTGGAGGAAGCCCGGGCCTGATGCCCGGCTGACCCGGTTCTGGAAGCGCACTCGCAATGGAACAGCTTCTCGATGGACCGGAATGGCTCTGGGGCACGGTATTTGCCGTGGTATTTGTCCTCGTGCTGTTCGTCGTTGCCGTTCGCAACACTCGCCTCCAGATCGCCCGCACACGCCAGCATCGCGTAAATCCTTCGCGAGAGGAATTCATGGCCCTGATGACGAGCGAAGTGTCGGAAGCCACGGCCAGCTTTGTCTGGGCAGCGACGCAAGCGATCCTGCCTGATGAGCTCACGCCGCATCCTGACGATGACATGGCCAGGGACCTTCCGCTCGACCCGGACGAATGGCGGCTCGACTGGCCACGCCAGTTCGCGCAGGCACAGGGCTTTGACGAGGACCGCATTCCCGACTGGCCCGAAGGGTGGGAGCCGACCGTGCGCAACTACGCGCGCTGGCTCGACATGGGCCTGAACGCCTAGATCAAAACCAGCGCCAAGCGCCTGCGGGAATGCCGGCGATCTGCAAGTGCATCCACGTCAGCGCCAGCCACGCAACTATTGCCGAAAGCCACAGAATCCAGCCGACTGACAGCAGCTTGCCCCATCGCGGCCAGTAGCTCGTCTTTGCTTCCCAACTGGCCCATGCGCCGCCCATCAGGGCTTCCTTCTTGCGGTCCTGCAAGTGCGCGCCGACGAGAGCGAGCACGAGGATGGCCAAAGCTACGATGTTTGTGCGCCAGCTCCACCACAGGACGATGTGCGACACAGCCCAGAGCGCAAAGCTCCACATCATCGGGTGACGGGTGACGACAAAGACGCCGCTCGGCTCGCGGGTCGCGGCAAGCTTGTCCGCGCCGGGAGCGGGAAGGGCGGGATTGCCGCGAAACGAGCCGAACAGCAGAATGACGGCGATCAGGGTGAGAGTGCTGGCAATCAGCCAGCCGACCACGCCGCTTCCGCCGAGAGCTACAGGGCTAGCTTGCTTGAACGCCTCTCCCATCCAGTAAAGGCAAGCGAGTGCGACCACGGAATAGAGGCCCATGAAGCCCTTCTCGCCCAGCATCCCCACAAGTGGAGCGCGCAGCGGGTGCGATAGGGCAAAGTGGGTGCCTACGAATGCGACACTGGCAGCAATAAGCCCGGCAAGAGTCTGGTCCATGATTCTCCCCTCGACGAAACCGTTATCACGCGCCGCGCCGATACGAAAAGGGCGGAGCCATGCGGCCCCGCCCTTCTCCCCCTGCGTGGGATGGCATCACCATTCGTAGGCGCGCGGCCGTTCGCTCTCGTCGAGGGAGCGATATCGGTCGCGAAGCCGCGTCTGGTGGTTGGTGAGCGGCTGCTCGACGCCATCCACGAAAACCCTGAGAGGTGCGGAACTGTTTTCCAGCGGATCGCCGTCCCACACCACGAGATCGCCATGCGCGCCTTCGGCCAGCACGCCGACCCGGCCGCCAAGTCCGGCGACTTCGGCGGGGACGGAAGTGATCGCGGCAAATGCCTCGCCCCAGGTGAGGCCCGTGGCGCCCGGCACGCGGTTCAGCGCGACCATGTTGCCCGCCTGCTGCGGCAGGTTGCGCGGATGATCACCGCTTGAATCGTAGCCGCCAATGGCAACGCGAACGCCTGCATCCACCATGCGCCCAACATTGCTCTGCGTCGCGGCCAGCTGCTCAAACGAGACGGGCAGGTCGCGCAGGGCAACGGCGATTACCGGAACACCGGCAGCCGCGATCTGCGGTGCCACCATCCAGCCTTCGGTGGCGCCTACCAGCACCATGTCGAGCGAAGGGAACTCCTCGCGCAAAGCAAGTGCCGAGAGGATGTCGCTGGCGCGTTCTACCTTGACGTAAAGCTTCTGCTCGCCGCGAACGACGGGCACGAGCGCAGCGGCATCGAAGCGGCTCAACAGCACGTCGCCAGAGCGGTCGACCGGGTTCGGCGTGCGGCTATCCAGCCCTTCGGCCTCGCGTCCACCGGCAGAACTGCTGCCGCTTCTGAGCTGCGCGGCCTCGCCATAGGTGCCAGCCTCGTGAAGCGCATTGCGCAGCAGGGTGTGGACCGAGGTGCGGCTGCCACCGGCAAGGCGGGCACCGCGTTCGCCCAGTTCCACGACCTGGAAGGCACGCGGATGGCGAACAGCGTCGAAATCGGCGCCAAGGTCGATAACCGCACCCTGCCCGCCGAAGATCGACGCGCCCGCTTCAGGCATTACGCTGGCACGGGTCACGCCGCCTGCGCGGCTATAGCCAAAGTCCTGCGCCATCGGGTTGATGACGGGGGCAACGTCAAGCGCCGCGCCGAATGGCGAATCGTCGGCATCGACGTCATTGCTTTCGGAAACCGCGCCAACGTCCACCAGACCGAGGTTGGTGCTCGAGGCGAAGAGGCCGGGCGTGACCCATGTTCCGCTGCCGTCGAGAACGGTGACGCCGGCGGGCACGGAAACGCCGGCCCCTGCGGCAACGACGCGGCCACCGCGCACGACGACCGTGGCATTCTCGACAGGTTCGCTGCCGTCACCAAGGGCGACAGTCGCGCCGGTAATGGCAACGTCCTGTGCAAGGGCGGGAGCGGAAGTCAGCGCAATGGCCGAGGCGGCGAGGGTAAGGAGGCGCTTCATTTCACGTCTCCTTCACCGGGCTGGCCGAGCTCGAAATCGCTGATCGGCCTCATTTGCGGGTCGTTCATGTCGTACATCACCGCGCCGTCGATCCAGACCGTTTCGGGGCGCGAGTAGATGCTGAGCGGATCGCCGTTCCACAGCACAACGTCGGCCATCTTGCCTGCTTCCAGGCTGCCGGTCATCTCGTCGATACCCATGGCGCGCGCGGCGTTGAGCGTGATCCAGCTGATCACGTCGGCATCCGAAATCTCGATACCCATGCGGCGGCCATCGGCCTGCGCCTTGGCAGCTTCCTGATTGAGTCGCTGGATGCCGTTCTCGTCGTCCGAGTGGATGACCACGCAGGCGCCCTGATTGTGGATGAGCGCAGCGTTTTCGGGAATGGCGTCGTAGGCTTCCATCTTGAAGCCGTACCAGTCCGCCCACACCGCGCTACAGACGTCGTGTTCGCGCAGCATGTCGGCGATCTTGTAGCTTTCCACCGCATGGTGGAAGGCGGAGACCTGGTAGCCGAACTCGTCGGCCATGCTCAGCACCAGTGCCATCTCGTCGGCGCGGTAGCAGTGGTTCTGGATCATGATCTCGCCCGACAGCACGCCGGCCAGCGTTTCCATGGCGAGATCGCGGCCGGGTTCTTCCTCGGCCATGTATTCCTGCGCTTCGATCCACGTCTCGCGGTTGACTGCGAAGTTGCCCATGCGTGTGCTGGGCATGCGGCCCCTGCCGCCATAGACGCGCTTTGGATTCTCGCCGCAGGCCATTTTCAGCGAATAGGGCGCGCCGGGGAACTTCATGCCTTGCACCGTGCGGCTGGGCACGTTGCGCAGCGTTACCGAGCGGCCGCCCATCAGATTGGCAGAGCCGGGCAGGATCTGCAGCGTGGTGATGCCGCCGTTGGCGAGAGCCCGGCTGAAGCCCGGGTCCTGCGGCCAGACGGAGTGTTCGGCCCAGACTTCCGGCGTCGTCGGGTCTGTCGCCTCGTTGCCGTCGCTGTGCGCCTCCACGGAAGGCGTGGGATAGTCGCCAAGGTGCGAGTGAATGTCGATAATGCCGGGCGTCACGTAGCGGCCAGTGCCGTCGACGCGGGTATACCCGGCGGGAATGGCAAGGTCGGCGCCGCCGATGCCCACCACTTCGCCATCGGCGAACAGCACTGTGCCGTTCTCGATCATGCCGCCCGCGCCATCATAGACGGTAGCGCCGACGATTGCCGTCGGCACGCCTGGGAAGCGCTCGTAGGTGGAAGCGTAAGGCTCCTCCGAAGCCACAGGTGCGGCCGCAACAGTCGGCCGTTCGCTGCCCGAGGCGGCGGTGCAACCGGCCAGTGCGATGCTGGCGGCGGTCGAGAGAAGCAGGGCGGCCGGGCCGCCCTTTCTAAAGTGACGGCCCATTGGCTCTTATCCCTTCGGGTTCGTGGTGGGGTGGATGCCTGCTTCCTGCGCTTCGAGACCGGCTTCGGACTGACCTTCGAGGTCGTCGTCAATCGTTTCATCGCGCAGGCTGTCGAGGTGCATTAGCTTCTTGATCAGCGGGCTGATGACCATGACCGCGACACCGATGCCGACGGCATACCAACCCACGGTGGAGTATACATCCAGCACGATCTGCTTGCCCGCATCCTCGCCCACGCCTTCCGCGCCGGTTGCAGCCGCGATCAGGCCGGCGGCGAAGTTACCGGTGGCCGATGCGAAGAACCAGGTGCCCATGATAAGCGATGCCATGTGCGCCGGGCTGAGGCGGTTCATTGCCGAGAGGCCGACGGGGCTGAGGCACAGCTCACCGGTGGTGTGCAGCAGGTAGATAAGGAAGATGAAGATGACCGGCGTCGGCACGTTGATGCCCACGCTTTCCGCACCCCAGACGAGGACCAGGAAGCCGAGGCCCACCTGAATCACGGCGAGGCCGAACTTCATCGGCGTGCTGGGTTCCGCACCCTTGCGGGCAAGACCTTGCCACAGCATGGCGAACAGCGGTGCCAGCAGCACGATGTAGATGGCGTTGATCGACTGGAACATCGAGGCGTTCACGCCCTGCGTATCCACGTGGCGATCGGTGAACAGGTTGAGCGACGAACCCGCCTGCTCGAACAGTGCCCAGAACACGATCGATGTGAGGATCAGGAACATGGCTGCAAAAATGCGGTCACGCTCTTCCGAAGGCAGCTTGGTAACCGCGGTGAAGAGAACGAACAGCACGAGGCCGCCGCCGAAGGCGCCGAGCACGTAGCCGACCAGTTCCTGGTACTGGATCGCGGCCCAGCACAGCAGCACCATCGCAAGACCCGCGCCGTAGATGGCCCATTCCTTGCCGCCGGCAATCTTGGCCGGGTCCTTCGGCTCGCCCTTGCCGAGCAGCAGCGGCTTGCCGATGATGAAGAACACGAGGCCCAGCAGCATGCCGAAACCGGCAAGGCCGAAGCCGTACTGCCAGCCATAGGTCTGGCCGAGGTAGCCGCAGATGATCGACGCGGTAGCCGCGCCGACGTTAATGCCCATGTAGAAGATGGTGTAGGCCGGATCGCGGCGCACGTCGGTGCGCGAATACAGCTGACCGACGATCACCGAGATGTTCGCCTTCAGGAAGCCCGAGCCCACGATGATGAGGGCAAGTGCCAGCCAGAAGACGTTGATGATCGGGTCCGCCTGACCGCCATCCCCTTCGAAAGCCATGAAGAAGTGGCCGAAGGTCAGCAGCACGGCGCCGAACAGCACTGCCTTGCGCTGGCCGATGTACTGGTCGGCCAGATAGCCGCCCACCACCGGCGTGATGTAAACCAGCGCGGTATAGGCGCCGTAGATGATCGAGGCCTCGCTATCCGAGAACAGCCAGTGCTGGACCAGGTAGAAGATCAGCAGGGCGCGCATGCCGTAGTAGGAGAAACGCTCCCACATCTCGGCCATGAACAGCAGGAAAAGGCCCTTGGGGTGGCCGATTACTTCTTCCTGCGGGCGAGTGCACAGTACCACGCCGCCGATGAGGAATGATGCCAGCGCCACAACGGCGATGCGGAAGGTCCACATCTCGAATGTGGAACCGAATGTGAAGAAGACGCCTTCGATCATGGTCTGGCTTTATCCTTGCATTTCCCGTTCGATCGCTGCCGAACTTGTCCCGAAAAACGGGCACCCTAACGTTTGTTTCTCTTATGTGAAGCCAAGTTGCGTCTGAAACCGCATTTTTCGTGTCATCTCCTTGACCTGACCCGCTGTATTATGGCAGTCACTCACCCATGGCCGATACCCGCCCCGTCTACCTGCGTTTGCGCGAACAGATTGCCGCCGCGATCATCGATGGCAGCTATCCCGAAGGCGAAATGCTGCCTTCCGTGCGGGCTTTCGCGGCAGAGCAGGGCGCGAACCCGCTTACGGTGGCCAAGGCCTATCAGCAGTTCCAGGCAGACGGGCTGATTCGCGTCCAGCGCGGCGTGGGCATGTTCGTTCGTGAAGGAGCGGCCCAGCAGCTACGTCAGGCAGAGCGTGACGCCTTCCTGAAAGAGGAATGGCCGGAGATCCGCGCGCGTATGGACAGGCTTGGGCTCGACCCCGCCGAACTGCTCGATCACGCCTAGGCTTTTCGGTTAATTCAACCCACCAATAAATGCCCGTAATCGTTGCGCTCGCGCGCATGTTCTGGCACGTTAACAGATGTTAGCTGCGTTTCGGGTCGTGCGCATTGGACAATAACAACGGTTGCGCGTGTGCGTTGCCGAGCCTTTGGGGGTAATAAATGATAAGGTCCGAGCTTCTCCAAGCCCTTTCTGCAGACAATCCAGACCTTCGTCCTGAAGAGGTCGAGCAGGTCGTGGACATCTTCTTCGAGGAAATCGCACAGCGACTGGCCGAGGGTGGCCGCGTGGAACTGCGCGGTTTCGGCACGTTCTCCACGCGCGAACGCGATGCCCGCACGGGCCGCAATCCGCGCACGGGTGAAACGGTGGACGTTCCTGCCAAGCGGGTGCCCTATTTCAAGCCCGGCAAGGAAATGCGCGAGCGGCTGAACCCGGACGGGTAAGCTTCCGCAGACATTCAGCGCAAACAAAAGGGGCGCGGACTTCGTAAAGTCCGCGCCCCTTTTTGTTTGGAGGTGGCCCCCGCCGAAGCGGAGGCCACTGTCCGATTAGAAGCGGCGTTCGACCGACAGCGACCAGGTGCGCGGCAGGCCGGGCACACCGGTAACCAGGCCGAGCGAGGTGGTCACGTCGCTCACCGAGTTGAAGTAATACTCGTCGAAGATGTTGTCGACGCGCAGCGCCACGGTCCACTGATCGCTCGGATCGGTGAAGGCAACGCGGGCACCGCCGAGGAAGTAACCCTCGATTTCCGACCAGCTGGTGTTGAACGTCTCGGTGTAGATCGTCGACTGGTAGTTTCCGTCGAAGCGTGCAGAAAGCAACGCGCCGCTGGACAGTTCGTGATCGTACTGGATGCCGAAGCTCCAGGTCCACTCCGGCGTGTACGGGGTGATTTCATCGCCCGTCAGGCCGACACCGGCAACAGAGGCATCGTCGTAGTTGAAGTCGATGTAGCTGATGGCACCATCGATCGACAGACCATCCACCGGATAGGCGGTGATTTCGAGCTCGGCGCCCTTCACCTCGGCCTCACCCACGTTGCGCGGCTGGAGACAGGGGATCGACGGACAGGCCGAAAGCTGCAGGATGATGTTCTGGTAATCGTTGTAGAACACCGCACCGTTCAGGCGCAGGGCGCGATCCAGGGCATCGATCTTGAAGCCGACTTCGTAGGTGGTGATTTCTTCCGGATCGAAAGACCGCAGCTGGTTACACGGGTTCGGTGCCTCGTAGCCATCTGCATCACACTCGCCGGCCGATGGGCCGAAGAACGGACGCGGGTTCACGCCGCCGCCTTTGAAGCCCGTGGAAACCGATGCGTAGAACAGGATGTCGTCAGTTGCCTGAACGTTACCCACGATACGCCAGTCCCAGCGATCGCCCTTGAAGCCGTCCGAGATGTTGAACAGGCCGGTGAGCAGGCAGTTCGGCGTATTGCCGATGCCGGTCGGGCCTGCCGTCGGAGCGCCAAGGAAGAATTCGCAAGCCGGGATACCCGGAATGAACAGATTGTCGGCTTCGCGGAAAGGCACCGTGCCATCCGGGTTCGAACGGAAGTAGGTGTAGAGCTTTTCGTCCTTCGTGTAGCGAATGCCGCCGGTGATGCTGAACACTTCCGACGGGCGGACGGTGACCGTACCGAACAGCGCCTTGGTGGTGCTGGGGGTGGTATCCGGACCATGGATGAAGTCGATACCGGCGTAGTTGAGGTCAACGCGCGCGGTGTATTCGCCATCCTGGTCGAGATAGAAGCCGCCGACCGTACCCTGGATCAGTTCGTCGGCGAGTTCGAAGTTCAGGCGAACTTCTGCGCTCCACGCTTCGTGGTCCAGCTGGTTGTCGAGCTGGGCAATCGGAACAGGCGTCGCGTCCTGATCCTGGCCCCAGCGCGAGGTATAGGTGCGGTACGAACCGATAGCCACGAACTGCAGGTTGTCGGTCACGTCATAAGTGACGTTACCCATGACGCCCCAGCCTTCGAACTCCGTGATCGGAAGCGCGTAGTAAGGCTTGTAGGGCGCCTGCTGCGTCGGCGTCATGCCATCGAGGAAGTTCGAATAGCTGACGTAACGCGGGTCGTAGCCCAGCGAGCTGAGGTTGGCCGTGTCGCAGCTGTACTGTCCTGCCGGCACGAACATGCAGTTCACGGGAACAGGGTTGCCATCCGTGCCCGGGAGCCAGGCGCCGCCGTTGGCGTTGGTGGCCGGGTTGCTGGAAGTCGGATCGAACAGTGCCGCGCTGTCGGCCACATCACCTGCGGCGAGCAGAACGGTGGGGATCGCATCCGAATCTTCACGGTTGAAGTCACCCGACACGAACACGTTCAGACGATCGGTCGGCTCCCATTCGAGAGCGATACGACCGGCGACGACATTCTGGCCACCCATCGTTTCGTAACCGAAGTTGCCACGGCCACGCGCGTTGTTCGACGGAACCGTGGAGTCCGGGTGGGTCAGGCCGTAATCGACAATGTCGACATAGCCATCGCGCGAACGGCCAACGCCGGAAACACGCATGGCAAGGTTATCGGTTAGCCCGATGTCGGCCATGCCGCGGATCGAGATGTTGTTGTAGGAGCCGTATTCGACGCGCAGGGAGCCCGAACCGTCACCGCGCGGACGTGCGGAGAACAGCTTGATCGCGCCGCCCAGCGAGTTCTTGCCGGCCAGCGTACCCTGCGGGCCGCGAAGGATTTCCACGCGGTCGAGGTCGACCAGTTCCAGCAGCGAAGCGGACAGCGTCGGGATGTAGACATCGTCCACATAGAGGCCGACGGCCGGGTCGAGCGCGTAGTTGAAGTCAACCTGGCCGACGCCGCGAATAAAGGCGATGAGGCCTGAACCACCGTTCTGCGGCTGCGGGCGCAGCGTCACGTTCGGGGCCTGTGCTGCGACCTGCGAGATATCGGTCTGGCCGCGGGCGGCCAGCATCTCCGCATTGACGGCGGTAATGGCGATCGGTGTTTCCTGCAGATCCGCTTCACGGAATTCTGCAGTCACCACGATCACGTTGGTCTGATTGGAGCGTTGCTCCGCCTGCTCCTGCGCTGCGGCCTCGTCCTGCGCAAATGCCGGTGCGCTCAGGCACGTGGCAATCGCCAGCGACGAAGCGACGCTAAGCTTCTTAAACTTCATCAGGCATCCTCCCTAAGGCGCGCCACCCTTTCGAATGGAGCGCAAATGCTATGTTATTCGGCCACCCGTTTTTGTGGGTGATACGAACTAATGGTGAGGGAGCATTGGCGGCATACCGCCCGCTGACGCGGAACGTGCAACCATTAGTCCTCTCCACATGCTGTTGTACAATCACGACCGTTAGGATCAAGCAGCGTGCGCATGAATCCAAGAAGCTGGGCGCGATTGTCGCAATCAAGCAACACGCACCTAACACGTTCTTGAAATGAAATAAGAGTTGTAACGCTCCTGATACATGCTTGCGGGGTTGCGGCAGGCATTGGCTTCGAAGTAGTCTGCCCGGCAAAGGGAAGAGGGCCGAAGAGGCAATGCAGCAGGACTACGAAACGATCACCTGCGATGTGGAGGCGGAAATCCGCTACATCGTGCGGGGAGAGAAGGCGACATTCTACGCCGGAGACCGCGACCGCAGCTACTGGCCGGGCGAGGATCACCTCGTTACCGTCCACGATATTCGCGCAGAAAAGGACCGGCTGGCGTTCGATCGCAACGGCTTCGTCATCGTCGACGAGGCATCGCCGGTGAGCGACTATGCGGACGAGCACCAGATGGAGCGCTACGTCCGCTATTGCGAGGACACGGTCAAGCGGCTGACCGGTGCGTCAAAGGTCATCAGCTTCGGCGCAATCCGCCGCACCAACGCCACTGGCACGCACGGCCATAACCAGCCCGCCAACGGCGCGCATGTCGATTACGGCGCGAAAACGGTGGGCGATTACACCCGCCTGTTGCTGCCGGAGGACGAAGCGGCGGAGCGGCTTTCCAGGCGGCACATGCTGTTCAACCTGTGGCGGCCCATCACCATGGTCGAAAGCGCGCCTTTCGCTCTGTGTGATGCCAGCACGGTGAAGCGGGAAGACCTGTTCCCCAGCGAGATCGTCGGCGGGCTTGGCGGCGTGGATTTCTCTCTCTGGGGCTGGAATCTCGCCTACTCCCCCGATCATCGGTGGTGCTGGCTGCCGCACCAGCAGACCGACGAGATGATGGTGTTCAAGCTGTTCGATACGGACGACGAGGCAGTACAGTACACTGCGCACACCAGCTTCAACCCGCCGGACGTTCCGCACGACGCCGCACCGCGTCAGTCCATCGAACTGCGCACCATCGCCTATTTCGACTAAGGCCGAGAACGGGCTTGTCGGTGGGGCGCTGCCTCGCCTACGCTAACGATCGTTAGAGTCGAAAAGGCTCAGCGGATTACGGCCACTTGGGGAGAGCAGGTTTGGCGCAGATCGACATCGCGCGAGAAGTAGAAGCACGCGGCAGCACGTTCCCGCTCCACGGATATGTGGCGGAGGGATTCGAGGGTGTTGCAGAAGCCTTCGCCACCAACTTCCGCGAGGAAGAGGAACTGGGCGCGGGTTGCTCTGTCCTCGTTGACGGCGAAACCGTGGTCGACTTGTGGGGCGGCTGGTCGCGGGCGGATCATTCCGCACAGTGGGACAAGCACTCCACCGTCTGCATGATGAGCGTTGCCAAGGGAGTAACCGGCATTGCCTTCAACATGCTGGCTGACCGTGGCCTCGTCGACTTCGACGAGAAGGTGGCAACCTACTGGCCCGAATTCGCGCAGGGCGGAAAAGAGGGAATCACCGTACGGATGATCCTCGACCACACCGCCGCCATCCCCGTGCTGACGAACGACGTGATGTACCCCGGCGGCTTGCTTGATTACGACAACTACATCCGCGCTCTCGAAGTGCAGGAGCCGCTGTGGGAGCCGGGCACGGTCGCCGCCTACCACGTCCACAATCAGGGCTTCCTGCTTGGCGAGATCATGCGCCGGGTGACGGGGATGACCGTCGGCCCATTCCTGCGCAAGAACGTAACCGGGCCGCTGCATGCGGAATACAACATCGGCGGCATGGACGCAGAAGAGCAGAGCCATGTCGCCGAAGTGCTCCCCAATACGAAGGCCCGTCTGTTCGCAGCAAAGGACCAGGCTGTGCCCGACAAGCCGACCACGCCCGAAGGCTGGCAGGATGGCGCTGTGCTGCGCAGCTTCGCCTTTCTGCAGAACGCCAAGGAGCCGTGGCACACCACCATGAATTCGCCGCGCTGGCGCGAGGTGGAGATTGCCAGCGGCTCGGGCCACGGCAACGCCCGCGGCGTGGCGCGCATTTACGGCGCGGCCACCGGCGTGGTCGATTGTGTGGACCTCTTGTCTGACGAGCAACTCGAGAAAATGATCGAAGAGCAGCACAACCAGATCGAGCTGCTGCAGGATCGTCCCTATCACCAAGCCAACGGCGTGCTGCTGAACACGCCTGAAGCCGTCTACATGGGCCCGAACATGCGCAGCTTCGGCCATCACGGCCTTGGCGGCTCGATCGGCTTTGGCGACCCTGATGCGAAGCTCGGCTTCTCCTATTGCTGCAACCAGATGCACGCCGTGGGCGACAATGGCCCGCGCGCGCGGCGCCTGATCGACGCGGTCTACGCGGCTCTCTGAAAGGACACGAAATGGACAAGGAACTCTTCGACAAAGGCATGAAAATCCGCCGCGAGGTGCTGGGCGATGCCTATGTCGACAAGGCGACTGCCAATCCCAACCCGTTCAACGATCCGCTGCAGGAACTGGTCGCTACCTATTGCTGGGGCTGGACCTGGGGGCGCGAGGAAGAACTCTCCCGCCGCGATCGCAGCCTGATCAACCTCGCCATGATTTCCGTTCTGGGTCGCAAGCACGAACTGAAGGTCCACACGCGCGGAGCGCTGAACAACGGCCTCTCCCGCGAGGAAATCCGCGAGGTGCTGCTGCAAGTCGGCATCTACGCCGGCATTCCCGCCGCAGTCGACAGCTTCCGCATCGTGAACGAGGCACTGGCCGAGATCGACGCCGAGAACGATAATGGATGACGGCCAGCGCCTCGCCATAGAACTCGCTTGCGGCAAGCTGCCGCTATTGTTCGCGAAGTACGCGGACAACGGCGATGCCGAGGCGATGGGCCAGCTGTTCACCACGGACTGCGAATTCTCGCGGCCCTTCCAGCCGGACTATCCCTTCTACGGGCGCGCGGCGGTGGAAGGCGTGTTTCGCAATCGCCCGCCGATCCTGGTGCGCCACATCGTCACCAATGTGCTGGTGGAGGCGATCACCGAAACACGGGCGCGCGGGACGAATTACCTGACCATGCTTTCCAGCCACGCCAGCACCCAGCCGCCGCAGGAAGCGGGTGCGCTCTACGTCGGCGGGTTCGAGGATGAATACGTCCTCGACCAGTCCGAGCCGGGCGGCGTGTGGCGCTTTGCCAAGCGCGCCGGGATGGTGGCGCTGCATATGGGCGGGGCCATGCCGAACATTCCGCCACCCAGCGACGAAGCGCGCGGGCTGGCCTGACAATACACACGGAGAGGATAATGGCAGTCGAAGCAAAGAACGAAAACGAACAGCTGGTGCTCGATTTCTTCGAGGTGCTCTCGAGCGGAGACCTCGAGAAGCTGCGCACTTTCTATCACGAACATTCGGTTTGGGAGCCGAAGGTGAAGGACATTGCCGGGGCTGGAAAGCACGTGGGCATGGACATTATCGACAAGTTCCTCGCCCCGGTGCGCGGCATGTTCGAACCCGGCGACCCGAAAATTCACGTGCAGAACATGTTCTCGGTCGGCCCGTGGGTCTGCGTGGAGAGCAATTCCACGGGCAAGACGATGGACGGCCTCGTCTACGACAACGACTATTGCTGGGTGTTCGAGGTGTCGAACGGCAAGATCGACGCCATGCGCGAATACATGGATAGCCACTACACGGCCAAGCTCTTCGGGATGGAATGATGGCGGGCCGGTTCGAAAAGCAGCCGATCCTCATTTCCGGCGCAGGCCGTGGTCTTGGCGAAGGCATTGCAAGGCTTCTCGCCGCGGAAGGCGCAATTGTCGGCATCGCCGACATCAACGGCCAGTCCGCGCTGGAAGTTGCCGAGCGTATCATCGCCGATGGCGGCAAGGCATTCAGCTACGGCACCGATTGCGGCAGCCGCGCGGCCTTCATGGAAACGGCGCAGGATTTCGCCAGCGATGCAGGGCCGCTGCGCGCGGTAATCAACAATGCCTCCGTGCTGGTCTACGAACCCATCGAGGCGGTGACCGAGGAAACGCTCGACACCATGCTCTCGGCTGGCCTGAAAAGTGTGTTCTGGGGCGTGCAGGCTTTCCTTGCGAACCGTGACGAGAATGCGCCCGGTAATATCCTCAATTACTCCTCGCCCGTTGCCTATCGCGGCAGGCCCAACACCGGTGCCTACACCACCATCAAGGCGGGCATTGCGGGTTTGACGAAGGTGCTGGCTGGCGAACTCGGCCCGCGCGGCATTCGCGTGAACGCGCTTGCTCCCGGCTCTGTACCGACGCCCGCGACCGAAGGTTTCGTGACGCCCGAACAATACGAGCAGCGGGCAAAGAACATCCCGCTTCGCCGCAACGGCAAGGTGAAGGACGTGGCCGAGGCCGCCGCCTTCCTCCTCTCGGACGAGGCAAGTTTCATCAATGGCGCGATGCTGGCCGTGGACGGCGGCATCATCGCAGCGGGCTGACGGAGAATACGATGTCGAAGATCTGGCAGGAACGGCTCGATCATCTCAAAGCCGTGATCGAAGCCGATATCGAGCGCGGCGACTATTACGGCGCAGTGCTCAAGATCGGCAGAGGCGACGTGGTGGTGTTCGAGGAAGCCATCGGCCACGCCTATGCTGATCAGCAACGCCCGCTGAAAACCGACGACGTTTTCTCGCTGTTTTCGGTGACGAAGGCCTTCACCAATGTGCTGATGATGAAGGCAATCGAGGAAGGGCGCTTCCAGCTGACCACCAAGGTGAAGGACGTGCTGGCCGAATTCACCGGACAGCCGCGTGAGGAAGCGACGTTCTACCACTTGCTCACTCATACCGCGGGGATGCCGGGTGTCTGGTCGCCTAAACCGGGCATGTATCTCGACCGCTTGCAGGAACTTTTCGAGGAAAGCATCGCCAACGTCCACGGCGCCACGCCTCCGGGTGAACGGTGCGATTACTCGCCGCTGGTGAACCATGTGCTGATGGGCACCGCGCTGGTGCGCACCGATCCCAAGGGGCGGAACTACCAGACCCTGCTGGCAGAAGACCTTTTCGAACCGCTGAAGATGCACTCGACCAGCATGGGCCTGCGCGCAGATTTGGACGAGCGCCACGTGCGCCCTGACATGCGCGGCACGGTACCGATCAAGCACCTGTCGCGGAATCTCGAGGGTGATCATGCACTGTTCGAGGATCCCGAGGTCGAAGCTCCGCATGTAGGTTGCGCGTCCACGGTGGACGACCTCTGGCGCTTTGCCGAAATGCTCCGCCGCGAGGGCGAACTCGACGGCGTTCGCATCCTTTCCCCGCAAATGGTGCGGCTGGCTCGCAAGGTTCACACCGGCGACAAGCCGAACGAGCTCTATCGCGGTGTGGCGCTGCGGGCTGGCTGGGAAGTGCCGCCTGCCAACCAGGGCATCGGCTTCCAAGTTCGCGGGGAAGGCGTGTTCCATCACCTGTTCGGCCAGCTCTCCAGCCCGGAGACTTTCGGCAACTACGGCGCAGGCAGCACCATGTTCATGGTCGACCCTGAAGCGGACCTCTCGTTCAGCTTCCTCAGCGCCGGGGTCATGACGCAGGCCGCCAATATCGAGCGCATGGGCAAACTCACCGACATCGCGCTTTCCGCCTGTCTTTAGAGGATACCAAATGGCAGACGCAGACATCATCATCATCGGATCGGGCCACAACGGACTGGTCGCGGGCGCCTATCTGGCGGTCGCAGGCAAGAGCGTGCTCGTGCTGGAGCGCAACGAATGGCACGGAGGAGGCGTGGTCAGCCGCGAGCTTACGCGCCCCGGCTTCATGCATGACCAGCATTCGATGAGCCACATCTTCATCCAGGGCAACCCGCTGCTGGCGAACGACGACCTTGGCCTGAAATCGAAGTATGGCCTCAAATACGTTTTCCCCGACGTGCCGATGATGAGCGTGTGGGAGGATGGCACCACCCTGCCGCTCCATCGCGATCCGGCCAAGTCCGCCGAGGCCATCGCGAAGTTCAGCGAGAAGGATGCGCAGACTTTCCTCAAGATGAGCGAACAGGCCGCGCAGTGGCTCCCGATGATCCAGGCAGGCCTCTACTCGCCGCCGATGCCGCTGGGCGCGCAGACCGCGATGATGGACCAGTCGCCTGAGGGGCAGGAGATCATGCGCACCATGGGCGTCTCCACCTTCGACCTGATGGAGGAACTGTTCGAGCACGAGAAAGTGCAGGCGCATTTCGGCCGCGTGGCCGGTGAGAACCTTGTCTCGCCCGACGAAAAGGCGACCGGCATCGGGGCCTATGTCTTCCTCGGCTTCCTGGAGAAATACGGCTTCGGCGTCCCGGTCGGCGGGTCGGGCAGCCTCACCAACGCGCTGATCGCCTGTATCGAGGACCACGGCGGAAGCGTACGCGCTTCGGCTTCGGTGCGCGAAGTCACCAGCGAAGGAGGCCGCGCGACGGGCGTGGTGCTCGACAATGGCGAACGCCTGACGGCTGGCGACGCCATCATCGGTGCGCTGCATCCGCACGTGTTGCCAGGCATGGTCGACAGCTTGCCCGCCGAAGTGGGCCGCAAGGCAAAGCGCACGCACATCACCGATGCCGCCTGCTTCACCGTTCACGCCGCGCTCGACGCCCCGCTGAAGTTCAAGGCCAAACGCCACGACGGCGAGCCGCTTTCCGCAGTGATGTACGAACTGATGCCGTCCAGCTACGAGGACATGCGCCGCGCCTTCGGCGAGCTGCGGTACGGCAACATGAGCCCCACCCCGCTGGTGGGCGTGGGCCAGTTGCCGCAGCACGATCCCAGCCGTTGCCCCGAGGGCAAGAGCATCTTCCACGCTTGGGACTACGTTCCCTACAAGCGCGAGGACGGTCGCAGCTGGGACGAGGCGAAGGGCGAGTTCGCCGAGAAGATGATCGCGCAGATGTCGAATTACATCGAGAACGTGCCCGACGTAGTGCTGGACTATCATTGCGACAGCCCCGTCGACATGGAGCGCACCAGCCCCAGCTTCTTTCGCGGCGACCTGCACGGCATTGCCACCACCACCTATCAATCCGGCAGCCACCGCCCGACGCCAGACCTTGGCCAGTACCGCGTGCCGGGTGTCGACAGGCTCTATCTCGTCGGACCCTTCCAGCATCCGGGCGGCGGCGTGTTCGGCGCTGGTCGCGCGACGGCCATGGTGGCCGCCGAAGACCTCGGCATCGACTTTGACGAGATACAGGTGGCCTCATGAAAATCCGCGCTGCCGACAAGAGCGAACTGATGCAGGTCAGCAAGATCGAGCGGAAGGGCAACGACCTTGTCCTCAAGGGCAAGGTCTACGGCACCATGCCGATGACCGCGACGCTGACGCCTGAGGAAGCGAAGGCATTCCTCAAGCTGCTGACGCCCAAGCTGGCGCTGTTCCTGCTCACCCTGCCGTTCCGCAAATCGAAGAAGGACTAGTCGCATGACCAAACGCCACGAAGGAAAGTCCATGCTGGTGACCGGCGCTGCCGGAGCCATCGGCTTTGCCACCTGCGAAATCCTCGCCCGCGAAGGGGCGCGGGTGATGATGGTGGACGTCGATGAAGGCGGATTGGCCGAGCGCGTAGAAGCCATGACCAAGGCAGGCTACGAAGCCATCGGCCACGTCGCCGACGTATCCGACGAAGCGCAGACCATTGGCTATGCCGAAGCCGCGCTCTCCTCCTTCGGGCAGGTCGATGGGTTCTTCAACAATGCCGGTATCGAGGGCAATCTCGGCCCGACCCACACTTACGACGTCGATGAATTCGACAAGGTGCTGCGCGTGAACCTTCGCGGGATGTTCCTCGGCCTGCGCTATGTGCTGCCCGACATGGTGAAGCGCGGATCGGGCGCGGTGGTGAACACTGCGAGTATCGGTTCCGAACGAGGTCTTGCGGGTGCCTGTGCCTACAATGCCGCCAAGCACGGCGCAGTCGGCCTCACGCGAACGGCAGCGAGTGAGGTTGCGCAGATGGGCGTGCGGGTGAACTGCGTGATGCCCGGCGTGATCGAGACGCCGCTGCTGGTCGGCATGCTGGAACAGATGTTCGACAGCGTGGAGACGGGGATGCAGAAGCTGGGTGAAGTCGCCACGCTCAACCGCGTAGGCCAGCCGCGCGAGGTGGGCGACGTCGTCAGCTTCCTGCTCTCGGACGAGGCAAGCTACGTCAACGGCGCGAAGTGGGAGATCGACGGCGGCGCGCTGGCGACCATCCGCAACGATATCTAGAGGCGCGAAACCACGAAGTTGGCGGCCATGCTGCCTCTGCTCGACGTTGCCGTGCAGGCAACCGTGGAGAGCGCGTTACTGGCGTAATAGAGTTCGCACACCCCGCGCACGTCCACCGTCTGGCCATTTGGCAACGTAACGGAATCGACAGTCATTCGGCTTCCCTCGAATGAGCCGTTGAAGCTGGTTCGCGTGGTCCAGCTACGCCGCCCGAAGCTGATCTGGTCCGCAGCTATGCGAACCTGGTTGCAGGCGACGAGTTCGCCCGGAGCGGCGCGTTCCTCCACCGCCGCAGGGTAGAGGCAAGTGCCGCTGTAGGTGCCCGAGGGCAGCGCGTCGGCGGCAAATTGCGCAGCGAAAAGCAGGGCGAGACTCAGCATGTAGTTGAACATGCGCCCGAAAGTGCGCCACCGCAATCGCGGTAACCACGATTCGTGCGCCTAGCGGTCCGGGTCCAGCCCGGCGGCTTCTTCCACCACCTTGGCGATCGCGGTGAAGTCCGCCTGCGGTCCTTCGCGCTGCAGCGTGCGCTCGAGGTAATCCGCCACGATCTGGCCCAGCGGCAAGGGCACTTCGGCGGCCTCGGCCTCGCTCAGCAGCAGCTTCGTGTCCTTCAGGCTGAGCGCGGCGGCGAAGCCAAAGTCGAAAGTGCGCGGAAGGACCGAACGTGGCCACTTGTCGCGCGTGGCGGAATTGATGCCGGTGGACTGGTTCAGCACGTCGATCATCTTGGCAGGGTCCAGTCCCTGCTTGATGCCAAACGCCATGCCTTCCGCCGTCACCCCGATTGCGACTGCGCCCAGCAGGTTGTTGACCAGTTTCATGGTCTGCCCAGCGCCGGGCGTATCGCCCATGTGCGTGGGTTTGCCCATGGCTTCCAGCATGGGGCGCACTTCTGCGAAGGCGGCTTCCGGCCCGCCGACCATGATCGAGATCGTGCCTGACTTCGCTCCGGCAATACCGCCCGAAACCGGCGCGTCGAGGCTGGCTGTCTTGCCGTCCAATGCCTCGGCCAGTTCGATGGCCAGTTGCGGGCCGCTGGTGGAGAGATCGCAGATGATGCGCGGGTGGCCTGTAGAGGTTACGCCGCTTTCGCCCAGCACTGCATCGCGCACGATTTGCGGGGTAGGCAGGCTGGTAAAAACCACGTCGCACCGCTCACCAAGCGCGGCGGCGCTTCCGGCGGCTTCCGCGCCCTTGGCGACGAGTGCAGCAACGGCCTCGCTAGAAACATCGTGCACCAGCAGCTGGCCTGTATGGGCGAGCAGGTTTTCCGCCATGGGGCCGCCCATGCGGCCAAGGCCCAAGAAGCCGACAATCATTTCAAAGCATCTCCGCAATCGGTGTGTGCGGTGGCAGGTCCACCCGCGCGATATCGTTCTCGGACGGGAAGCACGCCAGCACAAGCGGGTCGTGCCCCGGTATCAGGTGATCGAGCGAGTTGCCTGCAAGCTCCATCGCGCGGGTCTGCGCGCGGGCATAGTCTTCCTCGTCGATGAAGATCGGGAAAGGCAGCTTGCGCGTGATGTTAGCGTAGAGGTGCGCGGCATCGCTGGCGAGCACCACGTCCCCGCGCGCTGTATCGCACACCACCATCTGCAACCCGGCGGTGTGGCCATTCGCAAGTCTGAGCGAGATGCCGGGTGCGAATTCCTCGTCTCCGTCATGGAAGACGACCTGATCGGCATAGAGCCGCCGCACCAGTTCGGCCACCGGCTCCCCATCGAAAGGACTTCGGGTATGCGCATCGCAGACATGGCGGCTGGTGGCAAAGGCAAGCTCTGCGTCCTGCACGTGGAAACGGGCGTTGGGAAAGTCCTCCAGTCCGCCAGCGTGGTCGTAATGCAGGTGCGTGAGGATCACGTCGGTCACGCCCAGTCTGTCGATCCCTGCATCGCGCAGCGACTTGCGGATGGGACGGGTGATTTCCCGCCCGCGCGCCGCCGCCGCGACGGCGCCGAAGCCGGTGTCGACGATGACGGGTGGATGGCCGTCGCGGTGGATCGCCCAGACGAAATAGTCGAGCGGCATCGGCAGGTCATGGTCGTCCACCGGCGCGGTGAAATTGGCCTGCGCAGTGCGCTCGTGCCGCGCGTAGCGGATGGCATCGATGCGCGTGACCTCAGCCATGTTACCTGTCGGGAATGCCCAGGCCGCGGAACCACGTCTCGCCGTCGCTGCCGGTGACGAAATGGCCTGCCGTCGGCTCGAAGAAATGCATGCCGACCACCAGCGTGCCGCTGTCGCGATACTTGTCGACGAAGCCCTGACGCGTCTTGCTGCCTGCCTCCCGGTTCATGTCGAAGGTCGCATGGCGATGCGGCATCGCGCACTGCATCGGGTGGTGCATGAGGTCGCCTGTGACGACGGCGCGCTCGCCCTTGCTCTCCACCACTACGTGAATGTGGCCCGGCGTGTGACCGTGGCTGGGTTCGACGTAGATGCCGGGCGCGATCTGGTGATCGGTGTCGATGAAGTCGACCAGACCCGCCGCCACGATGGGATCGACGCTTTCCACCATGTGCTTGTCATCGTGGTGGCCGTCATTGCGAAGGTCGTTCTGCCATGCCTCGTATTCGGTCTGGCCGAACAGGTAGCGGGCATTCGGGAAGGTCGGCTTGTATTCGCCCGTTTCCGGGTCCTTGTAGGTGTTCCAGCCCACATGATCGAAATGCAGGTGCGTGCAGAAAACGGTGTCGACGTTCTCGCGGGTGATGCCGAGTTCCGCCAGGTCTTCGAGGAAGCCTTCGGGCAGGTCGGTGAACACCTCGTACTCGCGTTCGCGCCCGGCGCCGATGCAGGTGTCGACCACGATGTTGCGATCGGGCGTCTGCAATACGATGCCCTGGAAGTTCATCCGCATCTGACCCTCGGGCGTAGCGTAGTGCGGGTGGAGCCAGTCCATCGCCTTCACTTCTTCCGGTGTCGCGTCGGGCATGGCCATGTGAATGTCGTCCTGGAAATCCCAGATCTCGACGATGCGGCTGATCTTTACATCGCCCACCTGCCAGCTCTTGATATGCTCCTTGGCCATTCGGCCCTCTCCCTTTTCTCTTTTATTACTTGTAGCGCGCGACGCTCTCGGGCGGCAGCTGCGCTGGTTCCATCTGGGCTTTTCCGAGTATGAAATCGGCGCAGCGTTCACCGATCATCACGCAGGGCGCATTGGTGTTGCCGCCGATGACCGTTGGCATGACGCTGGCGTCGGCAACGCGCAGCCCTTCGATGCCTTTCACGCGAAGCTGCGGATCGACCACTGTATCGGCATCGGCCGGGTCGCCCATCTTGCAGGTGCCGACGGGGTGGTGGACGGTATAGCCCGTCTCGCGGATGTAGGCGTCCCACTCCTCGTCGCTCTGGCAATCGGGGCCGGGCGCGACTTCGGTGCCGTTGTAACGCTCGAACGGTCGGCTCGCGAAAGCCTCTCGCGAGATTTTCAGCGCGCGGATCAGCGGCTTGATGTCGTCGGGATGCTCCAGCAGGTGCGGGTCGATCAGCGGATCGGCACCCGGATCGGGCGATCCCAGCCGCACCGTGCCTCGGCTCTTGGGATAAAGCGCCACCGGGCTGATGGCGTAACCGTGACCCAGCGGGAACGGAATTTTCGGATTGGTCAGCCGCTTGGCCGGCTGGAACACGAACTGCACGTCCGGCTTTTCCAGCGAGGGATCGGTGCGCAGGAATGCCACGCTCTCGAACACGTTGCCCGCCAGCGGCCCCTTGCGGGTGAAGAGATATTGCAGGCCGTAAAGCAGGTCGCGCGGCAGCACCTTCCAGCTGATGCCGTAACTGGTGGGGTCGTCCGTCTCCATGTGGATCGGGCTGGCGACGTGGTCTTGGTAATTCCCGCCAACGCCGTCCAACTCGTGAACAACGTCGATGCCCTGTTCCTTGAGGTGCGCGGCAGGACCGATGCCCGAAAGCATCATGATCTGCGGGGTCTGCACGGTGCCTGCGCTCAGCACGACTTCGCGCCGCGCGCGGATTACGCTGCCGTTCACCAGCTGCACGCCCGTTGCGCGGCCATTCTCGACCACGATGCGGGCAACGCGGGCGTCGGTCTGCACATGGATATTGCCGCGCGCCAGAGCGGGCTTGAGCATCTGCTGCCAGGTGCTCTGCCGCTGGCCGTCGCCGATCAGCCCTTGCCGCCTGCCGTAGCCTTCGGGGTTCGGCCCGTTGAAATCGGGACAGGCGGGGAATTGCAGCGTGCCCAACGCATCCATGAAGGAGTAATTGAGCGCGTTGGGGTTCTCGACCAGCTTGACGGAGATCGGCCCATCCGTGCCGTGGAATACGCTGGCGGGGTGATCCTCGTTACGCTCCGTGCGGGTGAAATAGGGTAGCACTTCGCGGTAGGACCAGCCGGTGCAGCCGTTGTCCGCCCAGTCGTCGTAGTCCGTTGGATGGCCGCGGAAATAGACCATGCCGTTGATCGAGCCCGAGCCGCCCATCACGCGCCCGCGCGGCACGCCGATCTCCCGGCCTGCCATGCCCGCTTGCGGCACCGTGGTGAAGCCCCAGTTGCTGGGCTTTCGGCCTATCGCGGCGGCAACGAAACTGGGCACGTGGAAGAAGGGGTGCGTGTCGTACCCGCCCGCTTCCAGCACGCAGGTTGTGGAGCTTTCGTCCTCCCCCAGTCGTGCAGCTACCGCGGCGCCGGACGAACCGGCACCGATGACTATAAAATCGAATTCCTCTGCGCTCATTGCGTTCGGCGCCTCTCCCTAACGAACGTTACAGTGCGCGAGGCGGGGGGTGAAACGCAAGAGCCAATTGGCAAGCAACGGGGTAGCGGCTAGGCACCGCCGTCAATGCGGGCGTGGCGGAATGGTAGACGCCGGGGACTTAAAATCCCCTGTCCTTTGTGACGTGCCGGTTCGAGTCCGGCCGCCCGTACCAGTTCTCTTCGCAATCGTAACTTGCCCGGTAACCAAGAACTACAGGGAAATACGCAGGTAAGGCGAATAAACCCAGCAATGACAGGCCGATAGGAGTGAGTCCTGTCAGGAAGGACCGGCCAGCCCGGACGGTCCGGAACATGGGGACCATATGCGCAACGCCCTGCACCACGGCGATACGCCGCCGGATACCGTATTCAGCCCTGCACCGGGCCTTCTGGAGCAACGTGAGGCACAGCGCTATGCGCTGCTTATTCGCGCGGCAAAGCTCGTCTGCGAAGCAGGAGAATATCTCTGCGTGATTCGCGATGCCTCCGAAAGCGGGATCAGTGTTCGGATCTTCCACCCCCTTCCCGACGAGGGGCGAATGACGGTGGAACTGCAGAACGGCGACCGGCACGAACTGGACTTGGTCTGGCAGAAGGAGGACCGCGCCGGGTTTCGCTTCATCGAAGCTGTCGACATCGCCCGCATCATCGCCAGCCCCAGCCGGTTTTCGAAACGCGCTATCCGCCTCAACCTGTCTGCACCGGCAGTGGTCTCCACACTGGACGGGCAGAGCTATGACGTGGAACTGGTCGATCTTTCGCAGCAGGGGGCAAAACTCAATTGCGAGCGCCGCTTTGCGCTGGACGAACGGGTAAAGATTTCCGCTCCCGGGTTTCCCGAGACCTTCGCGAAGGTGCGCTGGCGCAAGGAAGGCAGTTGCGGCCTGATCTTCGAGGATACCTACCAGTACGGCGACCTGGCGCGCATCGCGGCCAATTTGCAGCATCGTGACTAACCTGCGGAAACCCCGCCCGTTAACCGTCTCATAACCATTTTCCTTCACTTCCGGTCAGGACGAACAACCGGGGGCTTTCATGCACGACGAAAACAATGGCAACACGGGCGAAATCGAAGTTGACGTTGCCATCATCGGCGCTGGTCCGGCGGGCCTGACGGCAGGCTACCTGCTGACCAAGCAGGGAAAAACCGTCGCCATCATCGAAAAGGACGCCATCTACGTGGGCGGCATCAGCCGTACGGTGGAGCATGAAGGCTATCGCTTCGATATCGGCGGGCACCGCTTCTTCTCGAAGAGCCAGCAGGTCGTGGACCTGTGGAACGAGATTCTGCCCGACGATTTCATCCAGCGCCCGCGCATGAGCCGCATCTATTACGAGGGCAAGTTCTACTCCTATCCGCTGCGCGCGTTCGAGGCGCTGCGTAACCTGGGCCTGTGGCGATCCACCATGTGCATGGCCAGTTACCTGAAAGCCAAGGTGTTCCCCGCCAAGGACATCCGGAGTTTCGAGGACTGGACGAGCAACCAGTTCGGCAAGAAGCTCTATTCCATCTTCTTCAAGACCTACACCGAGAAGGTGTGGGGCATGCCCTGCAACGAGATGAGCGCCGACTGGGCCGCCCAGCGCATCAAGGGTCTTTCCCTGTGGGGCGCGGTAGTCGACGGGCTGAAGCGTTCGCTCGGCCTCAACAAATTGAACGACGGCAGCGGCAAGCAGGCCAAGACCCTGCTCGAGACGTTCCGTTATCCGCGCCTTGGCCCGGGCATGATGTGGGAAGCCGCTCGCGACAAGATCATCGCCACTGGCAAGGGCAAGGTGATCATGGGTCACTCGCTCAAGCAGCTTGCCAGTGATGGCAAAGGCGGCTGGCGCATGACGGCCGAGAGTGCAGACGGTGAAGTGGTGATCCGCGCAAAGGACGCGATCAGCAGCGCGCCCATGCGCCAGTTGGCAACGCGCATGTATCCGCTGCCTGAAACCACGCTGGAGGCCAACAACCTCAAGTACCGCGATTTCCTGACGGTTGCGCTGATGATCAAGTCGGAAGACCTCTTCCCGGACAACTGGATTTACATTCACGATTCCAAGGTGAAGGTCGGCCGCGTGCAGAACTTCCGCAGCTGGTCGCCCGAGATGGTGCCCGATCAGGACGTGGCATGCGTGGGCCTCGAATACTTCTGCTTCGAAGGCGACGGCCTGTGGTCGATGGATGACGACGATCTCGTCGAACTCGCGAAGAAGGAAATGAACATCCTTGGCCTCGTCTCGCCCGACAAGGTGGTGGGCGGCGCGGTCGTGCGGCAGGAAAAGGCCTATCCCGTCTATGACGAGGACTATGCCGCCAATGTCGATGCCATGCGCGCCGAACTGGAAGCGAAGTATCCCTCGCTCCACCTCGTCGGACGCAACGGCATGCACCGCTACAACAACCAGGACCACGCGATGATGACCGCGATGCTGACGGTGGAGAACATCCTTGCAGGCGAGCGCGTCTACGACACCTGGTGCGTCAACGAAGACGCCGAATACCATGAGGCGGGCGACGAAGGTGCCGAGAAGGCGCTGCCGGAAAGCCGCAAGCCGGTGAGCGAGGACCAGGCCGCCGCGCTTGCTTCCGTCCGCGACGTGCCGGAACGCGTTTCCGCCGGCAAGAAGGCTGCCTAAGCCATGCCCGCGACCATCCTGCGGATGATCGACATGCGGCTGGTCCGCTACCTGCTCGCCAGTGTCGGCGCGCTGGCGGTGGACATGGGCACGTTTCTCGTCCTGCTGTCGCTGGGCGTCTGGGCGGCCGGAGCATCCGCCGTCGGCTACTGCCTTGGTATCGCGGCACACTGGCTGATGAGCAGCCGCGCCGTTTTCGTCGGCAACGTGGCGGAACGCGGCGTTGCCCGCACGCGGCAGAAGGCGCTGTTCGTCGGTTCCGCCCTGGTGGGCCTTGGCCTGACCACGGCAATCGTCTGGGCAGGCGATGCCAGCGGCTTCGATCCGCGCATCGCCAAGCTGGTTGCCATCGCCGTCAGCTTTGTTGCCACATGGCTCCTACGCAGCCGCGTGGTTTTCCGTTAGAGATCGCCTCCGATGATGATCGGGGGGAAGAACTGGCGCAATTTCGTGCGCACCTGGCAGGCGGTGCTTGCCGTCTGGGCGACCTACGCGCTCGTTCGCCTGCTCATCCAGCCGTTGATCGGCTGGGAGCCTGTTGGCCCTGACGACTGGACGCGCCTGCTTGAAGTGCGCGCGTGGCTGGACGGGCAGGCCTTCTGGGATGTCACCCAATACCGCCTGAACCCGCCCGATGGCTTCTCGATGCACTGGTCGCGACTGGTGGACTTGCCGCTGGCCGCGCTGATGCTGGTGTTTGGCGAGACTGCCGCTATGGCGATTGTGCCGCTGCTCTGGCTACTGCCAGCGTTGATCGCCCTGCGCGCGATCATGCTGCGGCTGGACTTTCCGCCGCTGGCGATGGCTTTCGGCCTCGTCATCCTGCCGCTGTTCCCGCTGCTGCCGGGCAACTTCGCGCCGATGCGGATCGACCACCATGCCCCGCAAGCCGTTCTCGCGCTGGTCTGTGCCGCGCTGCTGATCCGCAACAGCAAGGCGAGCGCCATTCTCTGTGGCATCTGCGCGGCGGCGTGGGTTGTGATTTCGCTGGAAGGCCTGCCGCTCGTGGCCGTTCTCGCCGGCCTTTACGGCGTTCGCTACTGGTTCGGTGAAAGCAAGTTGTTGCCGTGGTTTCTCGGCGCATTGGCGATTGCATCGGCAGCCCTGAGCTATGCGTCGCGCGGGCCGCTCGATACCGCCTTCTGCGACATTCTGTTGCCCGGTCACATCATGACATTCGCCGCCGCCGCAGTGATCGCCACGATAATCCCATTCCTGCCGTGGCAGGACCGTGTGCAGGGCCGCGTGATCGCGCTGGGCGCGATGGGTCTCGTCTGCCTGCAATCGGCGACCATGCTGCTCGGCCCTTGCGCCACGAACCCGATGGCAGAGCTCGATCCGGTCCTGCAAACCTACTGGCATGGCTACATCACCGAAGGCCTGCCGATCTGGAAGCAACCTGTTTCCGTCGCACTGATGCTGGTGTGGACCATCGCCATTATCGCAGTCGGCTGGTGGCGCGCGCATTGCACGGGACTGTTCCACCAGGGCCGCGCGCTGGCCTGCACCCTGCTGTTCCTGTTCGCGCTGGCGGCAGGCGGCTATTCGCTGCTGGTGATGCGCGAGGGCGTGGTGGCACAATTGCTCGCCATTCCCTTCGCCGCGCTGCTCATGGCGGAGTTCCTGCCCAAAGCCCGCGCGCTCGCTTCGCCATTGCCGCGCATTCTCGCGACGCTCGCCGCAGTCGGCCTGACGACGCCGCTGTTCGCCAGCGCCTTTGCCAAGCCGCTCGACAAGCTGCTGCCGACTGAAAACATGCGCACGATCGCCAGCGTCGAACGTTTGGCGGAAGGTCCCTGCGACTATTCCGGCCTCGATGCTGCTCCGCCGGGACTGGTCTTCGCGCCGCTCGATGCCGGACCCGAAATCCTCGGGCGCAGCGAGCACACCGTCTACGCCGCCAGCTATCACCGCAATCAAGGGCCAATGCGCGATGTGCTGACAGCTTTTACCTCGTCTCCCGAACAGGCGCGCGAAATCATCGAGCGTTCGGGCGCGGACTATGTCGTGATCTGCTATTCGGCTGCCGACTTCGCACTTTACCGTTCGGCCTCGCTGGACAGCTTCGCCAGCATGATGGCCAAGGGTGCAGACCATCGGCCCGACTGGCTCGAAATGCCCCCGCAATTCGGTGATGGACGCTCTGCGGCAATCTACCGCGTCGTCCGCTAAGCCGGACGGAAATCCAGCGCCACGCCATTGATACAATGGCGGTGCCCCGTCGGCTCCGGCCCGTCGTTGAAGCGGTGGCCCAGATGCCCGCCGCAATCGGCGCAGTGTTCCTCGGTGCGAGGATAGGCGAGCTTGTAGTCGGTCTTGTAGCCCACTGCGCCATCGTCGATCGGACGCCAGAAGCTGGGCCAGCCGGTGCCGCTGTCGTACTTGTGCGCGCTGGAGAACAGGCGATTGCCGCAGCCTGCGCAGTGATAGGTGCCGCGGCGATGCTCGTCATTCAGCGGCGAGGTGTAGGCGCGCTCGGTCGCTTCCTCGCGCAATACGCGGAATTCCATCGCGCTCAGGCGATTGCGCCATTCGGCTTCGGAATAGGAGACGGGATAGCTTTGCGCGCGTGCTTCGCTGCCGCCGCAAGCGGCCAGTACGGGCACGGAAACACCGGCCCCCAGCCATGCGAGGGCGGAGCGGCGGTTGGTCGTGTGCTTGGTCATGACAATGATTCTATGCTGCCGGGGACGAACTGTTCCTGAACATACCCCCGATGAGCTTTGCCAGCGAGCGGGACTTTCGTCCCCCGCGCGCGCCGCTCTTCATCACCCGCTTGCGGAACAGGCTGGCGCCTGCCTTCACGAAAATGCCCACGCACAGTGCCTGCCAGGCCAGCGCCACGAGGTGCGGCCAGATCGCATCGTCGACTGCCGCGCGTGCCACCATGGCGAAAGGCGAGGAGAGGGGGAATGCCATGGCCGTGTATTCGATCCATCCCCCCCTGTCGGTTACAGCGAGGCTGGCGAAGAAGAACACCAGGATCTGGAACATTGTGGCGGGCATGGACAGCGTCTGCACTTCGCGCACCGTGGTCGCCAGCGAACCGACGGCGAGGAAGATGGAACCGAGCAGCAGGTAGCCCATGCCGAAATAGGCGGCGAACAGCAGGAAGAACATCGGCCAGCCGACGCCCGGATTGGCATAGTCCGACAGCGAGACACCGCCTGCCGTGAGGATGGCAAAACCCGTGCTGCCCCACACGGCGATGCCGACGACGGAAATGCCGAGCATGGCAAACAGCTTGCCCAGGAACACCGCGTCCATCGGGATCGCCGCGGCGAGAATCTCGATGATCTTGTTGCCCTTCTCCTCGACGAGGTTGGACAGCACCATGGAGGCGAGCAGCATGATGAGCAGGAACAGCAGCAACTGTCCGCCTTGCGCAGTGCGCAACCGGCCCGAGTTCTCTGATGCTCCGCTGGTCTCGACGGTCACCGTGGAGACGGGCGGATAGCTTTGCGCGCCGGGGTTGGAAGCATGCGCGGCGACCATCGAGACCATGCCCTGCCAGCGTTGCAGTCGGCCCTCGGTGGCAGTCAGTTGCGGTGCCTCCAGCGTGCCGGTGACGATAGCGGCCAGGCTGCCTTCGCGGCTTTCGAGATATTCGGCGGCATCGAACTGCTCACCGGGTTCGAGCCGTTCCAGCTCCACCATGCGCGGCAGGGCGGGGCCAATCAGGTGGCGCACCTCGTCGCGCGCGGCGAGCATGGCGTCAACGTCCTGCGTTTCCATGGCGATGCCAACGTCTGCCGCCGTAGCCTCGGACTGCACCTGCGCGCCGACGCCGCCTGCCAGCGCCATCACGAAGACGGGAAACAGCGGGCCGAGCAGGAAGAAGATGAATGCGCGGCTGAACAGGATGGCGGTGAAATCGCGCCGGGCAATCACATATGCTGCGCGCCAGATGGAGAGGCGACCTTCCTTCATGCTCATGCCTCCTCTCCTTCAGCGCCCGAAACCATGTCCCGCGCGGCCGCCTCGCCCGCAATGGCGACGAAAGCATCGTGCAGGCCCGCGCGCTCGATGGAGAGCGAGAGGATGCCGGCCTCACCCTCGATCAGTGCCTTCAGCAGCGGCTCCACGCCGCTGTCGGGCAGCGGGAAATTGAAGAAATCGCCCACCTGCCGCGTTTCGGCGGGCAAGGCGGCACGCCAAGCGCCATCGCGCTTGCGTGTTTCCAGTCGGACCTGCGCCGGAATGCGGTCGCGCGCTTCCTCCACGCTGCCGGCATAGGGCACCTTGCCGCCTGCAATGATGGCAATGTTCTCGCACAGCCGCTCTGCATGGGCGATAACGTGGGTGGAGAAGATCACCGTGGTACCCTTGTCGGCAAGGCCGCGGATCAGGCCTTCCAGCTTGCCCTGGTTGATCGCGTCGAGCCCGCTGAAAGGCTCGTCGAACACCACCAGTTTCGGCTCGTGCACCAGCGTACCGAGTAGCTGGACAGTCTGCGCCATGCCCTTCGACAGCTGGCGGATCTGCTTGTCGACCGCGTGGCCAAGGCCGTGCTCTTCCATCAGTTGCTTGCCGCGTTCGCGCCCTACGTCCAGCGGCAGGCCGCGCAGCGCGCCCATGAAGCCGATCGCCTCGTAGGCTTTCATCGCCGGGTAGAGCCCGCGTTCTTCGGGCAGGTATCCGATCAGGCGGGCAACGTCCTGCGGGTTTCCCGCCCCCAGCACGCGGCGATAGCCTTCGTCCGGGTCGATGATGCCCAGCAGCATCCGCAGGCTGGTGGTCTTGCCAGCGCCGTTGGGGCCGAGGATGCCGTAGATCGCGCCTTCGGGCACGGCCAGGTCCACGCCGTCCACCGCCAGTGTACCGTCGAACCGTTTGACGAGGCCGCGCGCCTCGATTGCGAGATCGCGAGAGCTTTCCACGCTCGCCCTGAAGTCAGCTGTCGCCATATCCATGTCCTATCAGCTAATGGCGAGTAATGAACGGGATGCGCCCGCATAATGGTTAACAACCCCGATACCACTTCACTTGAGGATAGTCTCAAGGCGAAAGCGCGCGAGCTGGGTTTCGCCGCCATCGGCATCGCGCCTGCCGAGGACGACCCGGTGCGGGCAGAGCGGCTGCATGAATGGCTGGACGCAGGGTTTCACGGCGACATGGCCTGGATGCAGGACCGTGCCGATGTGCGGCAAGGCCCGCAGAGCATGTGGCCGGAGGCGAAAAGCGTTATCGCGCTTGGAATGAGCTACGCGCCGGATGTCGATCCATTGGCTCCGGGCGAGGCGAAGATTTCGGTCTATGCTCAGGGGCGCGACTATCATGACGTCGTGAAGAAGGCGCTGAAGGCTCTGGCGCGCTGGCTGGTGGAGCAGTGCCCCGGCACACAGCTCAAGGTTTTCGTCGACACTGCCCCCGTCATGGAGAAGCCGCTGGGCGAGGCGGCAGGTATCGGTTGGCAGGGAAAACACACCAATATGGTGAGTCGAGAGCATGGCAACTGGCTGTTTCTCGGCGCGATCTACACCACGCTGGATCTGGTGCCGGATGCATCACATACGGATAGATGTGGGTCTTGCCGCGCCTGTCAGGATGCCTGCCCGACCGATGCCTTCCCTGAACCATACAGGTTGGACGCGCGGCGCTGCATTTCCTACCTCACCATCGAGCACAAGGGGCCCATACCGGAGGAATTCCGCGAGGCTATCGGCAACCGCATTTACGGCTGCGACGATTGTCTGACGGTGTGCCCCTGGAACAAGTTCGCCGATACTGCGGCGCGCCATGCAAAGCTGGCCCCGCGCGAGGAGCTGATCGACCCAAAGCTTTCCGAATTGCTGACGCTGGACGATGCGGCATTCCGAGCAAAGTTCTCCGGAAGCCCGATCAAACGCGTCGGGCGAGGCAGTTTCGTGCGCAATTGCCTGATCGCTGCGGGCAACAGCGGGGATGCCGCATTGTTGCCGCAGGTGCAGGCCCTGTCAGACGATCCCGACACGGTTGTGGCAGAAGCGGCGAGCTGGGCGCTTGCCCGGCTTACAGCATCTCCTTGAGCGGGACTTCGGTGTCCATCAACTGCTCTGGCGTAACTTCGGCGCGGGCTTTCACCAGTTTGCCGCCGCCAACGTAATCCTTCGTGGAGTTGACGGCATCCACCGCGATAACCACGCCGTCGCGCAGATAGATCACCGAGAAACTTCGGGTAGCGGGATCGCCGCGCAGGACGGTGGTATCGTGATCGAGGCTGAGGCCGGCGGTCTGTAGCTTCAGGTCGTACTGGTTGGACCAGAACCACGGCATCGCGACATAGGGCTGCGGATCGCCGCAGATCGCCTTGGCCACGGTGTTTGCCATGTCGTTTGCATTCTGGACGCTTTCCAGCCTGATGACCGCACCGTTGGCATAGGGATTGGCATGGGCGGCGCAGTCACCGATGGCGTAGATTTTTTCCAGGCTGGTATGGCAGGTGTCGGAAACGTCCACCCCGTTTGCTCCGGCCGCGCCTGCGGCGATCAGCGGCCCGACCGACGGCACGATGCCGATACCGGCGACAACCGCGTCGCAAGGAATGGTTTCGCCATCCTCCAGCGTAACCCCGGTGACGCGGTCCTCGCCTTCGAGACGTTCGACCTGGCAGCCGAGACGCACGTCCACGCCCTGGCGGCGATGCTCGTCTGCGAAAAAGGTCGACAGGTCTTCACCTGCGACACGGGAAAGCAGCCGGTCGAGTGATTCGACAAGCGTCACTTCGCAGCCCAGCTTGCGCAGCACGGCTGCTGCCTCCAGCCCGATATATCCACCGCCGATGACGACGAATTTCTTCGCGCCGCCTTCAAGGTCGGCCATCAGCTGCGTGACATCGCGCTTGTCGCGCACGGTGTGCACGCCATCGAGCTGTCCACCCGGGCAGGAAAGCCGGCGCGCATCGCCGCCGCCTGCCCAAATCATCCGCTCGTAGCCGATGCGCTCGTCCGAACCGAGGACCAGCTCTTTCAGTTCCGGGTCGATCTTCGTCACCGATTGGCCCAGCGTCAGGCCAACACCCTTGTCAGCCCAGAACTGTTCGGGCCGGATCAGGATGCGTTCGAACGGCTTCTCACCTGCCAGGTATTCCTTCGAGAGCGGCGGACGCTCGTAAGGCGGGTTGGGGTCGCGCCCGATGATCTGGATCGAGCCTTCGAAGCCGTTCTGGCGCAAGGCTATCGCGGCCTGTGCGCCGCCGTGACCCCCGCCCACGATGACAACATCATAACGTTTCATGGCCACGGCGGTTCGCCAATATTACGCCGCGCGTCAAGCCTGACGGCATTCGCCGCACCTTATCCCAGCAACAGGTTGCGGGCCTGGCTGGCGACCTGCGCAAGCATGGCGGGGGCCACCGGCGTCGCCGCTTTCGCCCGCGAAATCATGCGGCGGAACTGCGCCACTGCCTTCTCGTTCGCCTGTGCCCACTCGTCGATGATGGCCATCGGATCGCCTGCCGTCTTGCCTTTCTTCGTGGCCTGGCCACGCAGGAAATCGAAGCGCATCGCCTGGAAATCGCGGGCCAGCCCCGCCACCAGCAGCCGCTCCCACGGGTCCGAGGGAGACATGACGGCAGCGCGCGACTGCGCCCAGTCGATGCCCAGCAGGGTGCCAAGCTTGATGAAGGCATGGGCCAGCTCGATCGGTGCGATCCCGGTTTCGCTGCCGAGACGGGCGATGCCAATGGCACCGTCGAGCGCGAACAATTGCGCGACGCTTTCGGCGAGCTTGGTCGGCGCGCCTTTTTCGCACATGCGGGCGGCGATTTCCTCGACATGGGCGCGTGCCTCGTCGCCCAGCAGGCTGTCGACGTTCTCGGACAGTTCGAAGACGGTATCGCCGACTTCGTCTCGCAGCTGGGACGGCGACAGGGTGCCGCCACCGGCACGCAAAAGATCCGCGATGTGGCCGCGAAGGGCGAGTGCCGCCTGGTCGAAAAGCATGAGGCGCGCATCTTCAGGCATCTTGGCGGTTTCCACCGCTTCCCAGATTTTCTCCATGCCCAGCAGCTTGCTGGCGGAGACGAAACCGCTGCCGATAAGGTCGAGGCCGACGCCTTCTTCCTCTGCGAGTTCGAAGGGGTGCAGCATGCCCATGCGGTTGACGATCATGTTGGCGACAACCGTGCCGACGATCTCGTTGCGCAGGCGGTGATCCAGCAATTGCTTGCGGAAGCCCTCCTGCAACTGCGGCGGGAAGTCACCCAGCACCAGCGGGTCTGCCGCGTCGTCACCAGCCAGCGGGCTGGATTCCACGGCATCCTGCAGCACCAGCTTGGAATGCGAGAGCAGCACCGCCAGTTCGGGCCGCACCAGCCCGCGCCCGTCAGCGGAACGGCGCTTCAGCGTTTCGGCATCGCCCAGGCCTTCGTTGGCGCGGTCCATGCCGCCCAGCTCTTCCAGCGTTTCTATCAGGCGGCCCTGCGCTGCCACGCTGCGACTGCCGCCTTGCTCGGCAATGGAGAGGGCGAGCGCCTGCAGGCGGTTGTCCTCCAGCACCAGTTCGGCCACTTCCTCTGTCATGTCCTTGAGCAGCGCATTGCGGCGCTCTTCGGAGATGCGCCCTGCCTCACGCGCGGCGGCGAGAGCGATCTTGATGTTCACCTCGTTGTCCGAACAGTCGACGCCGGCGGAGTTATCGATGAAGTCCGTATTGATGCGGCCGCCTTCCAGCGCGAACTCGATACGCCCGGCCTGCGTTGCGCCGAGGTTGGCGCCTTCCCCGATAACCTTCACGCGCAAGTCTTCGCCGTTCACGCGCAGGCCGTCGTTGGCAGGATCACCCACGTCGGCGTGGCTCTCGTCGCTCGATTTCACATAGGTGCCGATGCCGCCGAACCACAGCAGGTCGTTCGGGCTCTTGAGGATCGCCGCGATCAGGCTGTCAGGATCGATGCCGCCATCGCGCAGGTCTGCTTCGGTAATACCGAGAGCTTCCATCGCGGTCTTGGTCAGTTCGATCCGCTTGGTGGTGCGCGGGTAGACGCCGCCTCCGCGCGAGATCAGCTTGGTATCGTAATCCGCCCAGCTGGAGCGTTCGAGATCGAACAGGCGTTTGCGCTCCTTCCAGCTGGCAGCCGGATCGGGATCGGGGTCGATGAAGATGTGGCGGTGGTCGAAAGCGGCAATCAGCTTGATCGACTTCGACAGCAGCATGCCGTTGCCGAACACGTCGCCCGACATGTCGCCGCAGCCGACGACGCGCACCGGATCGGTCTGCACGTCCACGCCCATTTCCAGGAAGTGGCGCTGCACCGAAATCCACGCGCCGCGCGCCGTGATGCCCATGGCCTTGTGATCATAGCCGTTGGAGCCGCCGCTGGCGAAAGCATCGCCCAGCCAGAAATCGTGCTCCAGCGCGATGGCGTTGGCAGTGTCGGAGAAAGTGGCCGTGCCCTTGTCGGCGGCGACCACGAAATAGGGGTCTTCCCCGTCGTGGATCACCACGCTTTCCGGGTGGACGACCTTGTCGCCTTCGTAATTGTCGGTGATCGACAGCAGGCTGCGGATGAACAGCTTGTAGCTTTCCTTGCCTTCGGTGAACCACGCGTCGCGGTCCACCGCGGGGCTCGGCAGGCGCTTGGGATAGAAGCCGCCTTTCGCGCCGGTCGGCACGATCACGGCGTTCTTCACCTTCTGCGCCTTCATCAGGCCGAGGATCTCGGTGCGGAAATCGTCGCGCCGGTCCGACCAGCGCAGGCCGCCGCGAGCGACAGGGCCTGCGCGCAAGTGCACGCCTTCCACGCGCCGCGAATAGACGAAGATTTCACGCCAAGGCACGGGCTTGGGCAGGCCCGGCACCAGCGAGGAATCGAACTTGAACGCCAGTGCTTCTGCCGCGGACGGCGCGAAGGCATTGGTGCGCAGGATGGCGCGCAGCGTGCTCCAGTAAAGGCGCAGGATGCGGTCGTCATTGATCGCCGACACTTCGCCGAGACCGGCGCGGATTTCATCGTTGATCGTTTCTGCCGCCTTGCCGCGATCGCCCTTGGCGGATGGATCGTGCAGCGCGCTGAACAGGTCGATCAGGCCGCGCGTCACCTTGGGCGCGCCGGCCAGCGCATCCACCACGGTGTAGATGGTAAAGGCGATGTTGGCCTGCCGCAGGTAGCGGTAGAAGGCGCGCAGCCAGTCCGTCTCGCGTGCGACGAGGCCGGAGACGGCGACGAGGCGGTTGAACACGTCGTCTTCTGCACGCTCGTTGAGAACGGCGGAGATCGCCTCCTCGATATCGGCAGAGCGCGCCAGCAGCGCGTCGTGCTCGACGCCAGGCGGCAGGCCGAGCGTGAAATCGTGGATCGTGCCTGCATCCTCGCCCTGCAAGCGGGCGGGAATTTCCGAAAGCACGCGGAAACCGAAATTCTCCAGCGCGGGCACGGCGTCTGACAGCGGCAGCGAGCCGTGGTGCTGGTAGATCTTCAGGCGCAGCCGGTCATTGTCGTCGGCTTCGGAATGGTAGAGGCGCACGTCGCGCCCCTCACCGCTTTCCTCCGCATGGGCAGCCAGCAGGCGCAAGCGGCCGATGTCCGCAGCGGCTTCAGTGGCGCTGTAGGTGGTGCGGTAGAAGGCCGGGAAGCTCTCGGCATAGCGCACTGCGAGGGCGGCGGCGCGATTGGCGTCCTCTGTTTCAAGCAGCGCATCCTCGACAGCGTCCTGCCAGCCTCGCAGCATGGTGCCGAGCGCCTTGTCGACTACCTCCGCATCGACGGTGTTTTCCTTGCCGCGGAAGTCCATGACATAGCGCAGAAGAGCAAGATTGCCGCCTTCCACCATCAGGCTCCAGTCGAGCGTGGTGGCACCGGTTTCGCTTTCCAGCAGGTCCTGGATCTGCAGGCGCACGGCGGTGGAGATCATGTCGCGCGGCAACCAGACGAAGCCGAAAACGTGGCGGCCAAGCGGCGCGGTGACGAGCGTTGCACGCGGGCGCGGGCGATCCGCCAGACCCATCATTGCCGTTGCGACGCGCGTGATGTCATCGTCGGAGAAACTGATGATCAGATCATGCGGCAGTGCGGTGAGCGCGTGGACCAGCGACTTGTAGTCATGGCTGCCGGGTTCGAAATCCAGCCGGTCCATGATGATCTTCAGCTGCTGGCGCAGCACCGGCACACTGTCGGGCGATGCGACAAGGGCAGCGCTCGTCCAGATGCCGGCATGCACGCTCAGCGCCTCTACCCGGCCACCTTCCATAAGCGGCACGATGAACAGGTCCAGCGGCACGCGGCGGTGGACCTTGGAAAGGCGATTGGCCTTCACGATCAGCGGCGCGCGGCCCTGGTGCGCCTTGTCGCCATCGAACCATGCAAAGGCGCGCTCGAAAGCCTCGTCGGCCAGCAGGTCGGGCGTGGAGCGGCGGCAGATGCCGAATTCGTCGGTCTGGCTGCCGTCGCGCTTGCGGGTGACGTGGCCAAGCTGCGTCATCATGCCGTCGCCAAGCCAGCGCAGCAGGGCAGCACCTTCGGCATCGGGCAGGCGGTCCGCATCCTTGCTGATCGCCTCGCGCATCTGCGGCCAGTCGGCGACGGTGGCGCGGACGTCGAGGATGGCGGTCTGCAGATCGCCTTCGAGCTCGCGCCGTTCCTTCGCATCGACACGGCCCGTCTCGATATAGACCCAGCTTTCCTTTTTCTCGCCGGTGCCGTCGCCTTCGGGCACTTCCACCAGTTCGCCGTCACGGCGGCGGACCGGCAGGATCGGGTGTACGAGAACATCGATTGCAAGCCCGCGCGCAGCCATGGTGGCGGCAATTGAATCGACGAGGAACGGCATGTCCTTGTTGATGATGGCGATGCGCATGAAGCGGCGGTCGCCTGCCTCGGTGCGGACGAGGATGGAGGGCTGGCCGTCCTCGCGCTTGCGCGCCGCCTCGACCACGAAGGCGGTCGCTTCGTCCAGGTGCTCGCCTTCCAGCGCGCTTTCGCCGGGCAGCAGCGAATCGCTGATGCGATCCTTCAGCACGGCGGCAAAGCCCCGCTCTTCCTTGGTGAGTTCCTTGAAAGCCGCGGGTGCGCTGCCTGTCTTAGCCATGCCTGCCAGTCTCCTCTTGAGCGGCGGCGCCAAAGCCGGCGTCGCGACTCTCTCTCATCCTTCCAGCGTTGACCCTTACCGGAAGTTCCCGAGCGCCTCTATCGCTGTGGAAGGCAAGGCGCCAGCGAAATTGTTTCAGCCGAAACTTTCCATCGTAAGCGTTAGCGATTCCCGCCGGGCTGCGGGGTCGTGCGTGGCACCCGATACGATGATCTCGTCGGCTTTCGTGCGTTCGATAAAGCGCCCGATTTTCTCGCGCACCGTCGTGGGCGAGCCGACCGCGCGGGCGACATCCATGCTCTCCAACATCGCGCGGGCCTGTGGCGGTAAAGATTCGCGGTAGCCGGGAATGGGCGGCGGCAGCTTGCCCGGCTCTCCGGTGCGCAGGCGAACGAAGGCCTGATCCTGACTGCTGGCGAGCAGTTCTGCCTCCTCGTCCGTATCCGCGCACATGACGCCCATGGCAGCCATGACATGCGGCTTTTCCAGTGCTTCGGACGGTCGGAAATCCTGGCGGTAGATACGCAGAGCCTCGTCCAGATGGGTGGGCGCGAAGTGGCTCGCGAAGGCGTAGGGCAGGCCCAGCTTCGCTGCCAGCTGGGCGCCGAACAGGCTGGAGCCGAGCATCCACATCTCGACCTTGGCGCCGAAGCCGGGCGTCGCGGTGATCGGCAGGTCGATGTCGCCGGTGAACAGCGCGCGCAGTTCGACAACGTCTTGCGGGAAGTATTCCGACGCGCGGTGCAGGTCTTTCCTCAGCGCCTGCCCGATGATCGGCGCGGAACCCGGTGCGCGGCCAAGGCCGAGGTCGACCCGGCCCGGAAACAGCGCGTCCAGCGCGCCGAACTGCTCCGCAATCACGAACGGGTTGTGATTGGGCAGCATGATGCCGCCGGCGCCGATGCGGATCGTCTTGGTAACGTGCCCGATATGGCTGATCACCACCGAGGTCGCGCCGCCTGCGATACCCTCGCTGGCATGGTGTTCGGCCACCCAGAACCGCTTGTAGCCTGCCTCTTCCGCGGTCTGCGCAAGCTGGCCGGATGCGGCAATCGCTTCGGAGACATTGCTGCCTTCGCGAACGGGAACGAGATCGAGGACGGAAAGATCGGTCATAGTGTTTCCACCGTGCGCAGCAGCAGCGCCACGTCGTTATCACGCGACAGGCGATGGTCGCCGCCTTTTACAAGAGTCACCTGCACATCATCGCTCTCCAGAGCTGCGGCAAGGCGAAGGGAAATGTCGGAAGGAACGTCGGCGTCGTCCTGCCCGTGCAGCAGGCGAACGGGCGCAGTGATGGGTATGGCCCTATCCAGCAGCTTAAGCCCTTCGGCATCCTGCCAGAACTTCGCGTGCGTCGGCGTGGGATCATAGCCGTAATTGTTCTCTTCGTAGATCGTCGTGCCCGCGCGCAGCTGGCTCTTCTGCACCTCGTCGAAACCCCAGTCCGAGAAGTCGGGCGCGGACGCGATGCCGATAACGCCATGCAGCCTGTCGCCAAGCGCCATGCCCACCAGCAGCATCAGCCAACCGCCCATGGACGAGCCGACCACGACCACTCTGTCTGCCGCGATTTTCGCCTCGATCAGCGCCACCACTTCGTATCGCCAGATGCTGAGAGCGCCATCGGCAAACTCGCCGCTGCTTTCTCCGCAGCCCGAGTAATCGAGCAGCAGGCATTCGCGTCCATTCTGCGCGCACCAGTCGAACACGGCTGTCGCCTTGCCGCCTGCCATGTCGGACATGTAGCCGGGCAGGAAGACCACGGCGGGCCCGCTTCCGGCAGTGTGACGATAGGCGATCTGCTGGCCGCCGATTTCGAGCGTGTCGGTCATCGCGTGCCAACATGGGGACCAAGGGCATTAGTGACAATGCAGGATTTGCGCCTTATGTGAGGGCCATGGCCAAGCGTGTGACCACAACCACGACTACTACCACCTCGGGCAACCGGGGGCGGATGGTCGTGGGCTGACACACGATTATCGCCACCCGGTTTCGGGTGGCATCGCGCCAGCTTCCCGAGACCGGCAATACCAGATCGCTGGCGCGAGGACGCTCAAGCAATGCGCTATTACATCGATACCGAATTCAACGGTGCGGGCGGGCAGCTACTGTCGCTCGCGCTGGTTCGGCAGGATGGCGAGTGCTTCTACGAAGTGCTGGAGGCGCACGAGCCTGTCGATCCCTGGGTAAGGGATAATGTAGCCCCTCATTTCGGTCAGCCGCCGGTCACGCGCGAGCATGCCTTCGCGACGTTGCAGCACTTCCTGCAAGCCGATGCAGGCCCGCACGTCTTCATAGCCGACTGGCCGGTGGACCTGATTCACCTGAACGCCATGCTGCTCAAGGGCAGTTTCCGGCGCGGGGAGCCGCGGCGATACTGCTGCCTGGCGCTCAATCTCGACGGGTTCGAGACGGCCCTGTCCAGCCGCCAGCCGCACAATGCGCTGGAGGATGCGCGGGCAATCGCAGCCTATGTCGAAGGCAACCTTTCGGGCGATATCGACGACATGGACGCCGCCGACCTCGCCCTCGTCCGCAATGCCTGCGGCCAAACCGGTCTTGCCTAGGCGCGGTGCAGCAAGCATAGGCCCCAACCATATCCGAAAACGGAAAGCTCTTAGACGATGACCGAACTGCTCAAGATCAGCCTGCCCGATGGCTCCGTGCGAGAGATGGAGCCCGGCTCCACCCCGTACGATGTCGCCGCTGCGATCGGCCCCGGCCTTGCCAAGGCCGCGCTCGCCGCACGCGTCGATGGCGAGGTGCGCGATATCAACCGCCCGTTCGATGGCGACGCTGACCTGGCGCTCATCACCTCGCGCGACGAGGAAGATGCGCTGGAACTTGCCCGCCATGACTATGCGCACGTGCTGGCGGAAGCCGTGCAGTCGCTTTGGCCGGGCACGCAGATCACCTTCGGCCCCGCCACCGACGATGGCTTCTACTACGACGTGAAAGCGCCCGACAGCCGCGACCCGTTCAGCATGGACGACTTGCCGCAGATCGAGGAGCGGATGCGCGAGATCATCAAGGCGGACAAGCCGCTGGTGCGCGAGGTCTGGAGCCGCGAGCAGCTGATCGCCAAGTGGGAAGCCGAGGGCGAGACCTTCAAGGCCGAATGGGCCAAGGAACTGCCCGAGGACGAGGAACTGACCGTCTACTGGTCGGGTGAACCCAATTCCGATGGTGCATGGCTCGACATGTGCCGCGGGCCGCACCTTGCCTCCACCGGCAAGCTCGATCCACAGGCCTTCAAGCTGATGCGCGTTGCCGGGGCCTACTGGCGCGGTGACCAGAAGAACGCGCAGCTTACCCGCATCTACGGCACAGGCTGGCTCAACAAGAAGCAGCTTCAGGCCCACCTCACCCGGCTGGAGGAAGCCGCCAAACGCGACCACCGCAAGCTGGGCCGCGAGATGGACCTGTTCCACCTGCAGGAAGAGGCGCACGGCAGCGTCTTCTGGCATCCCAACGGCTACAAGATCTGGCGCGAGCTGGAGAGCTACATGCGCCGCCAGATGGACGCAGCCGGTTACCGCGAGATCAAGACGCCGCAGGTGATGGACGCGCGCCAGTGGGAGCAGTCAGGCCACTGGGGCAAATACCGCGAGAACATGTTCGTCATCCCCGATGAGATTCCGAACACCGAGGACGAGGGCGAGCTCGTTTCCAAGGACGCGGACTGGATGGCGCTGAAGCCGATGAACTGCCCGGCGCACGTTCTGGTCTTCAAGCAGGGCATCACCTCCTACCGCGACCTGCCGATCCGGCTGGGCGAAATGGGCTGCTGCCACCGTAACGAGCCGCACGGCGCGCTGCACGGCCTGATGCGCGTGCGCCAGTTCACGCAGGACGACGCGCACATCTTCTGCACCGAGAAGCAGGTCGTGTCCGAAGTGCGCGACTTCATCGAACTGGCAGACCGCGTCTATCGCCACTTCGGCTTCACCTACGCGATCAAGCTGGCGCTTCGCCCGGAACAGCGTTTCGGCTCCGATGCTGACTGGGACAAGGCCGAGCAGGAACTGCGCGACGCCGTGGAAGAAGCCGGCATGATGAACGAGGAATACGGCTGGGAAGAACTGCCGGGCGAAGGCGCTTTCTATGCGCCGAAGCTCGAATGGCACCTCACCGATGCCATTGGCCGCACCTGGCAGGTCGGCACGATCCAGGGTGACCGCGTGCTGCCCGAACGCCTCGATGCGACATACATCGGCGAGGATGGCGAGAAGCATCGCCCGGTCATGCTGCACCGCGCGATCTTCGGCTCCTACGAGCGTTTCATCGGCATCCTGATCGAACACTTCGCGGGCCGCCTGCCGACCTGGCTTGCGCCGGTGCAGGCGGTGGTTGCCACCATCGTTTCGGATGCCGACGACTATGCGAACGAAGCCGTTGCCAAGCTAAAGGCAGCGGGCATCCGCGTGGAAAGCGATCTTCGCAACGAGAAGATCAACTACAAGGTGCGCGAACACTCGCTGGCCAAGGTTCCGCACATGCTGGTGGTCGGCAAGCGCGAGGCCGAGGAAGGCACGGTCGCCATGCGTACTCTGGGTGAGAAGGAGCAGAAGTTCCTTTCACTGGACGAGGCGATTGCCCTGCTGCAGTCCGAAGCAACCCCGCCGGACCTTCGCGACTAAAGCAGGCGGCGAGGCCTTGGATTTCCTCGACGGATTCAGCGTGCTCCAGATCGTGGTGGCAGCCGTCGCCACTCTGGGCGCGGCGTTCATCCGCGGGCTGACGGGGTTCGGCTTCGGCATCCTGCTGGTGCCGATCCTCGCGCTGGCACTGACGCCGGTGGAGGCCGTGCTGGCGCTCAACATAATGGCTGGACTGCTGGCCTTGAGCGAAATCCGCTACGTGCTGCGCGAGGCCGAGCGTTCGGCGCTCACGATCAGCGTGCTGCTTGTAATCACCACGCTACCCGGACTGCTTCTGCTGGATGCGCTGTCCGCTGGCGTTGCCCGCCTGCTGATCGCGCTGGTGGCGCTCTCCGCATTCTTCGCCATCCTCCTGCCGCGCCGCGCGGCGCACATGCCGGGGCCGCTGGCGACGGGCCTCACGGGTCTTTCCGCAGGCGTGCTCACCGGATTTGCCGCCATGCCGGGGCCGCCGGTGGTGCCCTACTACGTCGGGCGAGACATTCCGCGCACCACGGCCAAGGCGAGCATGATCGGCATCTTCGGTGTTGCAGCAGCGGCGGGCGTAAGCTCGGGCGCCGTCTCGGGCCTGCTCGAGTGGCGCATCGTCGTGCTGGGCCTTGCCCTGTTCCCATTGGTTCTGCTCGGCAATTGGGTCGGCTCTCTGGCTTTCGGCAAGGTGAGCGACAAGGCCTGGCGCATTTTCGTGGGGCTGGTGCTCGGGGCAGCAGCTGTCGCCGCGCTGGTGAAGCTGGTCTGACGCGATGTTCGGCTATCCCATCGAAGCTGTCCTCGTGGCCGTGCTGGCCGCCGTTGCGGCGGGCTTCGTGCGCGGCCTTGCGGGCTTTGGCCTTTCCGTCGTGCTGGTGCCCGTCCTGCAACTTGCTATCCAGCCGAGCGCGGCGGTGCTGGTGGGGATCATCTCGCTGTTCCTGATCGGGCTGACCGACATCGGCCGCATCCGCCGCGATGCCGACCGCTCTGCCATTTCTATCACCGCGCTTGCGCTCGCCTGCATGCCGCTGGGCCTCTGGGCGCTGGTGGCCCTGCCGCCAGCATGGGCGCGATTCCTGATCGCGCTCGTTTCTCTGGGCGCGTTCGTGCTGGTGGTGGTGCCGCTGGGCAAAGTCGCCATGCCGCGCCGCCCTGCCATGGCGCTGTCAGGCTTCTTTACCGGGTTCTTCGGCGGGTTCGCCGGGATGCCGGGGCCGGGCATGGCGCCGTTTTATCTACGCGGGCGGCTGGAGCCGAAAGTGGCGCGCGCGTCCATGATGGCGATCTTCCTCGTGGTGACGCCAATCTCCGCCGCCGTGTTCGTGTGGCAAGGCATTGGCGGCTTGCCCGAACTGGAACTGGCCGCGCTGCTGTTTCCCGCCGTGCTGGTAGGAGACTGGTTCGGACACCGGGCTTTTGGGCGCGTCAGCCGGATGCAGTGGCAGGTCGCCACGGCACTGGTGCTGGGCGGCGCTGCGGCAGGCGCGCTCTACAAGCTGGCAGGCTAGCGGAAAATCAGCCGATGAACGGCAGGAACTGGCCTGCTGCAATCAGCGCGAGAGCGCAGCCGGTCACAAGCGCGCAGCGAAGCTGATCCACCGGATCGACGGTGAGAGTCTTGCGCGTGAGGGCGATTGCATGAGCCATTCCCCGTAAATACCCCTGCAAATGCTAACGAGTTGTTAAGATCCGGTGCTCGGCACGTGCTGGCTGGCGCAGTGGAAGCTGCCACCGCCCGTCAGCACGGCATCGGCGCGAAGGCCCACCGCTACGCGTCCCGGGAAGAGATCGCCTACCGCTGCCACGGCATCGTCATCGTGGGCGGAGCCGTAGATCGGCACCACCACCACGTCGTTGCAGATGGCGAAGTTCATGTAGCTGGCAGGCTCCGCCTCGTCGCCTTCGCCCATCCAGCCCGGCGAGGGCATGTCGCGCACCGTCAGGCCGAAATCCTGCGCACGCGCGCGGGCATCTTCATAAACGGCAACGTTGGGATCGTCGGGCGTGGTCGCGCGCGGGATGGCGATGGTGTTCTCGCCTACCAGCCTTGCAAGGTTGTCGACGTGCCCGTCGGTGTGATCGCCCGCGAGGCCATCGCCCAGCCACAGGATGCGATCGAAGCCGAGATCGCGTTGGAGATTGCTCCAGATCTGCTCGCGCGAGAGCGAGGGGTTGCGGTTGGGATTGAGGAGGCACTGTTCGGTTGTGACGACAAGGCCGGCGCCATCGCTCTCCACCGCGCCGCCTTCCAGAATCCAGTCCGCGCGCGAGTAAGGCAGTTCGCCTGCCTCGGCCAGCGACGGTCCTGTCTCCAGGTCGCCTTCCAGCAGGTACTTGCCGCCCCAGCCGTTGAAGCCGAAGCCCTGTGCGCGTCGTTCACCGCCATTACCCAGAACGGTCAGCGGGCCGGTATCGCGAAGCCAGATGTCGCCGTAGGGATGGCGTTCCAGCTTTACGGAACCGGACACCAGTTCCTTCGCGCGCATCTCCGCCGCCGCGTCGCGCACCACCAGGCGCACTTCCTGACCCGTTTCGGCAACGGCATTGGCAAAAGCCGCCATCTGCTCCTGCGCAGGCACGAGGTTCTCTTCCCACAGGTCGCCATGGGCGGGGAAGCCGATCCAGATCCAGTCCTGCTTCGCCCATTCGGCGGGCATCAGAAAAGCCATGGTCTCAGCACCCCTTCTCGGAAGCGGCGCAGCTTTCCTCCCGCACGGCGCGGAATTCGTCGCCCTCGTTCCATTCCGGCCAGTCCTCCGTGTTGCCCAGCGCGCGGGCGAGGCGGAAATAGAGGTCGAGGTCCTGCATCAGGCCGTCCCAGTTCCAGTTCTCGTCGTACTCGTCGTCCGGCCCGTGGTAGGCATTGGCGCGGTATTCGGCCTCTGCCGCTTCGCCCGCCTCGGTGCCACCATCGACGAGATCGAGGCCCGACTTCACGTAGAACATCGGCACGCCGCGCTTCACCATGGGGAAGTGGTCGGAACGGTAGTAGTAACCTGCTTCCGGCGCCGGATCGGGCGAGGCCGTGCGGCCTTGCGCTTCCAACGCGGTGTTCAGGTATTCGTCCAACTCGCTCTTCCCGCCGCCGCGCACGTTCACGTCCCGCGTCTCGCCGCGAATGGCGATGCCATCCATGTTGATGCCGGCAACCGTCTGGTCGAGCGGGAAGACGGGGTTGGAGGCGTAGTATTCCGCGCCGAGCAAGCCCTGTTCCTCTGCCGTCACCGCAAGGAACACCAGGCTGCGCTCGGTCGCGCCCGCTTCGGCATGGGCCTGCGCCAGTCCGACAAGCGCCGCCGTGCCGGTGGCATTGTCGACTGCGCCGTTGCAGATGTCGTCGCCTTCATCATTGGGCGTGCAGCGGCCAAGGTGATCCCAGTGCGCGGTGTGAAGGACGTATTCGTCGGGACGCGAAGTGCCCGGAAGCACGCCGATGACGTTGTTCGACGTGTAGCGGCGATAGGAATTGGTGAAGCTGGTGGAGACTGGCATTCCCAGCGACACGGCTTCGAAATCGGGCTGGCTGGCCGCTTCCACCATGGCGGAAAGGTCCATGCCTGCCGCCTCGAAGATCGACGCTGCGGTGGCGTTCGAAACCCAGCCGTTCATCGCCGTCTGGTCGGATCCGTCGCCGCCGGTATCGGCATAGGCCTGCGGGCCGGACCAGCTGGATTCCACCACGTTCCAGCCGTAGCTGGCGGCGAAATCCTCGTGCACGATCAAGGCGGCTGTTGCGCCCTGGCGCGCTGCTTCCTCGAACTTGTAAGTCCAGCGGCCATAGTAGGTCATCGCGCGGCCGTTGAAGGTGCCTTCGAGGCCTTCGGATGCAAAGTCCGGATCGTTGACGAGGATGAGGGCGGTTTTGCCCGTCATGTCCACGCCTTCATAATCGTTCCAGCCGCGTTCTGGCGCGTTGATGCCGTAGCCCACGAAGACCAGTTCGCTGTTCTCGATGCTCGTGCTCGGCGTCTGGCGATAGGACACGCCGACCCAGTCGCTGCCCTGCTCGAAGCTGAGATCGCCGACGGTCAGCGGCGCGTAGTCGCTGCCGGTGATTTCCACCAGCGGAACTTCCTGAAGCCATGAATCGCCGTTGCCGGGCTGAAGGCCCGCAGCCTCGAACTGCTCGACGAGGAAATTCACTGTCAGCTCTTCGCCAGCCGTGCCGGGCATGCGGCCCTCGAATTCGTCGGAGGACAGGGTGCGGACGGCGTTCTGCACCGTCTCCAGCGAGACAGGCGCGGAGACCTGCGCTTCTTCAGCGGTGGAGCAGGCAGCAAGAGCAAGAATGGCCAGCGGCGCGGCAATGCGGATCATGGATTTCCTTTCAGCCGAAATCATCACGGGCGCCCATGTGGCATTGCCGCGCGCAAGGAGCAAGCGCGAGAGGGCTTGAAGCGAATGCGCGGCGCGGGCAGGAACCCTTCCCATGAGTGTCGACTGGCAATCCGCCCTAGATCGCGCCGCAGCGCATTCGCCTTTCCTGAAGCGCGCGATGGACAATCGCGGCGAACTTGTAACCTTGATGCGAGAGGGCAAGGGCGAGGAGGCGCTGGCTCATGCCAAGGCGGCAGGCGAGGGCATCGACGACACCGGCACGGCTTTGCGGCGAGAGCGGCTGTCACTGGCTCTGGTGCTGGCCGTCGGCGATCTGGCTGGCGCGTTCGACCTGACGAAAGTCGTCACCGAGCTTTCCGACTTTGCCGACCGTGCGCTGGATGCAGCCATGCTGGCCGTGGTGCAAAACCGTGTGGAGGGCGCGGACACCAGCGGTTTCACCGCGCTGGCGCTGGGCAAGCAGGGCGCGCACGAACTCAACTATTCTTCCGACATCGACCCGATCCTGCTGTTTGATCCCGAGCGGTTGGCTCGGCGCGAGCGGGATGAGCCGGGCGAGGCAGCGCAGCGATATGCGCGGCAACTGGTCGAGATGCTGAGCAAGCCGACGGGCGATGGCTATGTCATGCGCGTGGACCTGCGCTTGCGCCCGGCGAGCGAAGTCTCTCCGCTGGCGATCACCTTCAACGCCGCCATCTCGCACTACGAAAGCAGCGCGCTCGCTTGGGAACGTGCTGCCTATATCCGCGCGCGATCAGCGGCGGGGGACATTCAGGCAGGCGATGATTTCCTAGACGAGATCCGCAGCTTCGTCTGGCGCAAGAGCCTCGACTTCACTGCCATCGAGGAAGTGCGCCGCCTCACCATGCGCATCCGCGAAGCCTACAAGGGCACCCGCGAAGTCGGCCCCGGCTTCGACATCAAGAAGGGTCGCGGCGGCATCCGCGAGATCGAGTTCTACGCCCAGACCCACCAGCTGATCTACGGCGGGCGCAATCCCTCCTTGCGCCAGCGCGGCACGCGTGCGGCGCTGGATGCACTGGCGGAGGCGCAGATCATCAAGGCGGAGGACGCGCAGGTGCTGGGCGACAGCTACGACCGCCTGCGCACCATCGAGCACCGCTTCCAGATGGTGGAAGACCGCCAGACCCATTCGCTGCCCGATACGGCAGAAAAGATAGAGAATGTGGCCAGGCTCGACGGCCATACCGATGGTGCTTCGCTGGTGGAGGAGGTGCGCGAAATCTGCGACCGCGTGGCGCAGCGATATGACGATCTGCTGGGCGAGGACGAGGAAGCGACGCGCACCACCGTCTCCGTACCCTCCGAATTCCGCACCCATTTCGAGAAGCGCGTGGAGCACTGGCGCGGCAGCCTTCGGGCGCTGCGTTCGAACGAGGCGCGCATTGCCTTTGCAGCCATTCAGGACGAACTGCTCGAAGCGCTCGCCGCCGCGCCAGACCCCGATCACGCCATGGCGCGGTGGGAAACGCTGCTGGAGCGCCTGCCCACTGCGATCAACCTGTTCCGCCTGTTCGAACAGCGCCCCGGCCTGCTCGACCGCGTGCTGCGCATCTTGACGCTGGCAAGGCCGCTGGCCGACGCGCTGGCGCGGCGTGCGGACCTTCTCGATGCGCTGATCGATCCCAATGCGCTCGACCTGCCGGGCTCTATCGAAAGCCTCGCTGCGCGCATGCAGGCGAGCGAGGAGAGTGATTACGAATCGCGGCTGGACCGCTTGCGGCAGGTGGTGGGCGAGGAGCGTTTTGCGCTGGGCGCGCAGATGGTGGAATGCCTGCATGATCCGCTCGACATTGCCGAGGGTCTTTGCCGCGTGGCCGAAGCTGCCGTGCGTACAGGCGCCGATGCTGCCATTGCCGATTTCCGCGCAAAGCACGGCGTCATTCCCGGCAGCGAACTCGTGATTCTCGGCCTCGGGCGGCTGGGCGGCGGCGCGCTGACCCATGCCAGCGATCTCGACGTGGTATTCCTCTTCACCGATCCGGCAGAACTTGGCGCCGAATCCGATGGCGAGCGCCCGCTTTCGACGGCGCTCTATTACAACCGCCTCGCCGCGCGCGTGACGGCGGCGCTCAGTGTGCCGACGGCAGAAGGCGCGCTTTACGAGATCGACACACGCCTTCGCCCGCAAGGCGCGCAAGGGCCGCTGGCGGTGGGGTTCGAATCGTTCGAGCGATACCAGCGCGAATCCGCCTGGACGTGGGAGCACATGGCCCTCGCCCGCGCGCGCCCGATCTATGGCTCTGCCGCCGCGCAGGCGAAGCTGTCTGGCTTGATCGAGGATGTGCTGTGCATGGAGCGCGATCCCGAAACGCTGAAAACCGACGTGCTCAACATGCGCAACGAGATGATGGCGGCCAAGCCGCCCAAGGGTCCGCTGGATGTGAAGCTGATGCGCGGCGGGCTGGTCGATTCCGAGTTCCTCGTCCACTACCTGCAATTGCGCGAAGGGCTGGGCTTCAATCCGGCGATGGAGAAGGCGATCGCCGCTTTGGCAGAGGCAGGGCTGCTGCCTGCTGGCTACGCCGACCATCATCTCGCCATCACCCGCTACCTCGTCGCCGTGCGCCTGTTCGCGCCTGACGGGGCGGAACCGGCAGAGGCGCACCGAGCGGTGCTGGCGCAAGCCTGCGGGGAAGATAGCTATAAGGCCCTGTTGCAATCGCTGGCCGAGGCAAGGCAAGGCATCGCCGCGCAATGGGCCGAACATTTCGGCGAGACACTGGAGATCAACTGATGAGCAACAACTTCCCCGGCGAAGGCGACACGATGCCCGACGTGGCAATGGAAGGTGCCGACGGTTCCGTTATCAAGCCCTCAGACTTTCGCGGCCAGAAGCTGGTGGTGTTCTTCTACCCCAAGGACATGACGCCGGGCTGCACCACCGAGAATATCGAGTTCAGCGCCGCGAAGGATGAATTTGCTGCGGCCAACACCGCGCTACTGGGCGTGTCGAAAGACCCCTATGCCCGGCACGAGAAGTTCATCGCCAAGCATGACCTGACCGTGCCTCTCGCTTCCGATCCCGAGGATGGCGGGCTTTCCGATGCGCTGGGCATCTGGGCCGAGAAGAAGATGTACGGCAAGACCTTCATGGGGATGGTGCGCACCACATACCTCGTCGATGCGGACGGCAAGATCGCTCGCGTCTGGCCGAAGGTGAAAGTGAAGGGCCACGTTGCCGAAGTGCTGGAAGCTGCCAAGGCGCTGTAAGCCATCTCGTTGTGACCGACCTTTCCCAAGCGATCCGTGACGCGCTGCTGACCGGCGACAAGCGCGGCAAGGTAATGGCGACGCGCGCCCTTGTGCGCGACTGGCGAAAGGGCGCGCTGCCGACAGGCTTTTCGATGCAGATGCCGGATCACCCGGCATGGCCGGAAGCGCTGGAAGTGTTGCCACCCGGACGCATGCCCAAGCGCGGCAAAGGCGGGTCTGAGCGCAACCGGATCGCGCTTTGGCACAGCCTCGCGCATATCGAGTTCGTGGCCATCGACCTCGCGCTGGATATCGTCGGGCGGTTCGGCGCGGAGATGGACGAGCAGTTCACCGCTGACTTCCTTTCCGTCGCTGCTGACGAGGCGATGCACTTCGCGCTGATCGAGCGGCATCTGGCGACCATGGGCGCGGCTTACGGCGACCTGCCCGTACACGCGGGCCTGTGGGTATCAGCGCAGGAGACCGCGCACGATGTGGGCGCGCGGCTGGCGAGCGTGCCGATGGTGCTGGAAGCGCGTGGGCTGGATGTTACGCCGGGGACGCTGAAACGGGTCGAATCGCAGGGCGATGCGCGCGGTGCGCAAATCCTGCAACGAATCCTTGACGACGAAATCCGCCATGTCGCTGCGGGCGCAAGACATTTCGACGCATTTTGTCGCACTCACGGCAAACAACCCAAGAATCACTGGAAAATGCTGGTGAATCGCCACTTCAGGGGGGTGTTGAAACCGCCGTTCAACGACTCGGCGCGTCTTGCAGCCGGTTTGTCGCGCGATCTCTACGCAAGTATTGCCTAGTTAATCTTTCGGCTCATAACTCATAACACCAGAGACGGCGGGGGGTTCCGCTGCTCTTATAAAAATGGACGGAATAAAGAGCCGGACTAGCCGGGTCGCCATAAAAACCGAAAGGGCGTTGGAAAGCGCCTGACGAAGCAAAAGGGATCGTATGCTCGTCAAGATTGCTACCATTCTCGCCATCGGCACCGCGGCTGTCGCAAGCCCGGCCATGGCCGAAGAAGCGCCCGCTGCCGGCGTCATCAACACCGAAAACGTGGCTCAGGCTCCGCTTGGAGACGACGAAGAGTTTACTGAGCTGTTCGCCAGCTGGGAAAACCTCGAAGACGGTGGCCGCGTCACCGCTGCCGGCGACATTCTCGCCGCACCGCGCATCGCCGTTTCGGTTCCTTCGCGCATGCCGGTCGACGGTGTGCAGCTGACCAGCGGTTACGGCATGCGTAATCACCCGATCCTGCGCCAGCGCCGCCAGCACAACGGCGTCGACCTTGCAGCACCGCGCGGCACGCCGGTCTATGCAACGGCTGACGGCATGGTCGAAATGGCGAAGTACTGGGGTTCCTACGGCAACTACGTGCAGATCGGCCACGGCGGCGATCTGGAAACGCGCTATGCTCACCTTTCCAGCTACACCGTCAGCGATGGCCAGCAGGTTCGCAAGGGCGACCTGATCGGCTACATCGGCTCCACCGGTCGTTCCACCGGCCCGCACCTTCACTATGAAGTCCGTGTCAGCGGCGATCCGGTTAACCCGATCCCCTACATGGTTGCCCATCTCGAAACCTCGGATGACGAGCAGGCCGCACGCGGCGGCCCGGAGTAAGGCTTTCCATCAGCCAGACATGAAAAAGGCGGGCCGCGAAGCCCGCCTTTTTCGTATGTGCTGGAATTCTCGGCCGATGGTTATTGCGCGAGCAGGCGCTTCGCCATTTCGCGAACGTCCTTGCCCATGTCCTCACGTTCAAGTGCCAGGGCCAGCGTAGCCTCGACGAAGCCCAGCTTGCTGCCGCAATCGAAGCGGCGGCCTTCGAATGTCACGGCATTGAATGGCTGGTTGCCGATCATGCGCGCCATGGCATCGGTCAGCTGGATTTCGCCGCCCGCGCCCTTGCCCTGGGTTTCCAGCGTTCGCATGACTTCGGGTTGCAGGATGTAGCGGCCCGAGACGATCTTGTTCGACGGCGCTTCGTCCACCGGCGGCTTTTCAACCAGGCCTTTTACCTCGGTAAGGTTGCCGCGGCTCTCGCCCGGGTCGATCACGCCGTAGCTGGACACGTCCTCGTGCGGCACTTCCAGAACGGAGATCAAGTTGCCGCCTACTTCGTTGTAGGCCTCCACCATCTGCGCCATGCAGCCGGGCTTCCCCACCATCATCTCGTCGGGCAGGAGGATGGCGAAGGGTTCGTCCCCCACGATGGCGCGGGCGCACCAGATCGCATGGCCGAGGCCCAGCGGCACCTGCTGGCGCACGGTGATGATGTCGCCCGGCGTAGCGCGCGTCGGCTCCAGCACCGACATGTCCTTGCCCCGCTCACCCATGGTGCTCTCAAGCTCGTAGGCCACGTCGAAATGCTCGACGATGGCTGTCTTGCCGCGTCCGGTGACGAAGATCATCTGCTCGATCCCAGCCTCGCGGGCTTCGTCCACCGCGTACTGGATCAGCGGGCGATCGACGATCGGCAGCAGTTCCTTGGGAATGGCCTTGGTTGCGGGGAGGAAACGAGTGCCAAGCCCGGCGACGGGAAAGACGGCTTTGCGAATGGGTTTGCGCGTTGTCATGCGAGGGTTTGTGCAGCGCGGCGAAGCTGCGGTCAACCGGCCCCGTGGCGCGCCGGAAATATCTGGCGCATCGGAGCAATCTTCGGGCCCGTGCGTTGAACAGGCACGAAAGGAGAATGCGAAATGCTTATCAAGCTCGCCGCACTCGGAGCCCTCGGCTACGTGGGATACCGCTATTACGACAAGAACGTTCGCAAGGACCAGAACGAGGCCTTTGCCGCCAACCAGGCAGGTGGTTCGAACTATCAGCAAATCCGCGACGCCGGCCCCGCCGCCACAGCTACGGGCAAGCGCGACACCTGGGACGAGGTGGACGAGGAAGGCGACGAAAGCTTCCCCGCCAGCGATCCCCCGGCGAACTACTGATCGGGCGAACTACTGATCCAGTTGTCGGCGCAAGTCGTCGACCAGCCACAACCTGATGGCTGTTGCGAGGCCGGGCGGATGCTCGGCCTCGATGCGTTCGGCATCGATCCGCGCCACCAGCGCGTTAATCGGCAGAGCCTCTCGGGCAGCCACTTCATTCAACATGTCCCAAAACAGCGGCTCGAGACTGATCGAGGTCTTGTGTCCCGCGATCTCGACCGAGCGTTTGGCTGGCGGATGGTAAGGCGTGTCCATGGGCCAACGGTCTTAAAGAGCCTGCCCTTCCGCCGATACGATTTTTTTGGGGTGGCTGCGGCGCGGGCGAGGGCCTAATCCCGGCGCATGTCGCAAGGCTACGAAGCACTCACCGACAAGGAAAAGGATACGCTGCGGCTGATCCTTTGCGGGCATGACGCCAAATCGATGGCGAACGAACTGGGCCTGTCGGTGCATACCGTGAATGAGCGCCTGCGAAATGCGCGGCGCAAGCTCAACGTCACCAGCAGCAAGGAGGCTGCGCGGCTGCTGTTGCAGGAGGATGGCGGCGCCCCCCCAATCGTTTGGGGACAGGAGATTGGGGGAAGCCCGGTACTCACGAGATGGGGTAGGCAAGGCTGTGCCACGGGCCGGGATGTCCCCCGCCCGGCTTACTGGAGGATTGCTCATCATGACGATCACACTCGCGGCTCTCGCCTTTGCATTGCAACCCGGTGCTGCCGACCAGCCCGCACAGACATCCGCCGCCATGCAGGCCGAAGCCGAAGCTGCGGCGGCAGCGCGCAGCTGGCTCGAACTTCACGACGCCGGGGATTGGGCCACCACTTACGCGGCCACGGCAACCTCTTTCCGCGAAGCCAACACGCAGCAGGGCTGGGCCGAGGCCGCCGAAAGCGTGCGACCGCCACTTGGCGCAACGCGATCACGCGAATTGCTGGCCGTCGAGATACTCCCGACGCCGGAACACTACGTGCAAGTGCGCTTCCGCACCGATTTCGCCAATCGCGCGCGGGTGGAGGAAATGCTGACGCTGGTGCACGAAGACGGCGACTGGCGGATCGTCGGCATCTTTCTGGAATAGGTGTGCGTGGCGGGCCTGGCCAAAGGCCGAGGCCCGCCACGCACATTAATACATGTGCTGGCCGCCGTTGATCGACAGCGTGGAGCCGGTGACGAAGGCTCCGTCTTCCGATGCGAGGAATGCCACGCCGCGCGCGATCTCGCTGGCCTTGCCGAGACGACCGACGGGAATCTTGGCGACGATCTTTTCCAGCACGGCCTCAGGCACGGCTGCCACCATGTCGGTGTCGATATAGCCGGGTGCGATGGCGTTCACGGTAATCCCGTAGCGCGCGCCTTCCTGCGCCAGTGCCTTGGTGAAACCGTGGATGCCGCTCTTCGCGGCGGCATAGTTCACCTGCCCGTACTGACCGGCCTGGCCGTTGATCGATCCGATGTTGATGATGCGGCCCCACTTGCGGTCTTTCATGCCGGGGAAGCAGGCCTTTGCCATGTTGAAGCAGCCACCCAGATTGGTCCGCATCACGTCGGTCCAGTCGTCGTAGGTCATCTTCAGCAGCGTGCCGTCGCGGGTAATGCCGGCGTTGTTCACCACGACGTCGATCGGGCCAACCTCCGCAGCGATCTTTTCGCATGCGGCCAGGGTCGCCTCGTGGTCGCCAACATCGAACTTGTAGGCGGGGATGCCGGTCTCGTCGGTGAAGGCGCGGGCCTTTTCCTCGTTGCCGGCATAGCTGGCGACGACGGTAAAGCCGTCATCCTTCAGCGCCTCGCAAATGGCGCGGCCAATACCGCGCGTGCCGCCGGTGACGACTGCAACGTGTCCCATCAAGATTCCCCTTCCGTGTTTTCGATCATGTTGCAAAACACGTTAGCGGCACGATGAATGTTGCGCAAAACAAAACCCCGCCGAAGCGGGGTCATGCGATCCAACAAATTCTCTGAAGATCAGAAGCGGAACTGCGTGCCGACGTAAACGGCCTGGCTGTCCTGCTGGTCAAGGTCGGGAACCTGGATGAGGTTGCGGTCCTGCTCGTAACGCACGCCTGCGGTGATATCGAGGTTGCGCGTCAGGCGATAGCTGCCTGCAACGTCGAGCATCTGGTCACGCAGGGTCTCGCCGGAGACGGCGACATCGTCGGCTGCCCGATCTTCGTCCAGCTCGATCCGTGCAGCGAAGCGGCTCGGCTCGTCACGCGAAGTGGTGCGCGGCGCGAATTCCGTCAGATCGGGGATCTGTGCGCGCGAAAGCGTGCTGGTGGAAATCGAGCGGGTCTGGCTGCGGGTCTGGCTCTGCGGAGCAGGCGCAGCCGAGAAGCTGGAATAACCGCGGGCAAGGCCGAGGTTGTAACGCGTGGGCGTGACGCGCAGGCCGAGTGAGCGCGCGTCGCTGGCGCGATTGCCGCCGATACCGGCACTCGCCAGCGCATCGGCCGTCTGCTGATCGACGCGAACAGCGACAGTCACGGAGCGGGTAATCGGCGATTCAGCGGCGCCTGCGGGCGTGAACCGCATCATGCGACCGTCACCGCGGCGTGCCGCGATGATTTCGGCCATGCGGGGATCACCCTCTGCCGGCGTAAAGGTCAGAAACGCGTCAGGAGCTTCTTCAGCTTCCGAATCGGAAAGGGAAACAAAGGCGAGTCCGGCGCTCGGAAGTGCGACGGCAAGCAGTGCAGCAGACGCTGCGAGCGCCGCCTTTCCTGCCAGACCTTTGCGCAACTTCAACATGATGCCCCTATATCCTCAGCCTCATGGACTCTCGATGAACCGGGAAGTTCCCCGTCTGCGAGTCGTTTCAACGAACTATCTTGCTAAGACCGAATCGTGACAATTTCCAGACATCGCTTTCAAAGCGAAAGGCTTTTCGCAGACTGTTGCAGCTTTTCCACACGCGGCGCGCCGCTCTGGCTGGCGATGCACGCGGCCATTAAGCAGCTATTCACGCCCGATCGTCGCTTTTGTGGCCACCGAAGCCGCTTCGCCTTGCCGCGCGCGGTGTGCCCGTTATAGAGGCTGGCTTGCAGCGACTTTTCGTGTTTACAGGACCAATGATGGCATTTTCCTCCGTTCGCAATTTCTCCCGCCAGATCGCTGGCGCTGCCCTGCTCGGCACGGCGACCTTCGCCCTCTCCGCTTGCGGTGGTGGCAACGACGATCGTCTGCGCACCGATCTTGCGGCATCGCGGGTCACATCGATCGGGGTGAACTCCTATCTCTGGCGCGCCAGCCTGGAGACGCTGAGCTTCATGCCGCTGACGCAGGCAGACAGCGCGGGCGGCGTTCTGGTGACGGACTGGTATGCCGATCCTGAAAATCCCAACGAGCGGGTGAAAGTCTCCGTCGCGATCCTCGACCAGGACCTGCGCGCCGATGCCCTGCGCGTCGCCGCCAGCCGCCAGGTTCTGCAGGGCGGCACCTGGGTGGAAGCGCCGGTGCAGGCCGCAACCGTGCAGCGTCTTGAGGACATCATCCTCACCAAGGCGCGCGACCTGCGGCGTTCCGCTGTCAGCTAACTTCCCCTAGGGGCACATCATGACTGCTGAACGATTCGATCCGTCTGTTGCCGACGGGCGCTGGCAACGCGCGTGGGACGAGGCCAAGTGCTTCGAGGCCGACAGCGCCAGCGACAAGCCGAAAAGCTACGTGCTGGAGATGTTCCCCTACCCCAGCGGGCGCATCCACATTGGCCACGTGCGCAACTACACCATGGGTGACGTGCTGGCGCGCTATCACAAGATGCGCGGCCGCGAAGTGCTGCACCCGATGGGCTGGGACGCATTCGGCATGCCTGCCGAGAACGCGGCGATGGAAAAGGGCGTCCACCCCGGCGGATGGACCTACGACAACATCGCCACGATGAAAGGCCAGTTGAAGCAGCTGGGCTTCGCGCTCGACTGGTCCCGCGAATTCGCCACCTGCGATCCGGAATACTACGGCCACGAGCAGGCGCTGTTCATCGACCTGTTCGAGAACGACCTCGTCTATCGCAAGGAAAGCGAGGTCAACTGGGACCCTGTCGACATGACCGTGCTCGCCAACGAGCAGGTGATCGACGGCAAGGGCTGGCGTTCCGGCGCGGAAG